>Ga0209742_10000138_pt1 | contig 41297 bp, 33 predicted proteins | sample DeeMarSeWOR38_10_FD_187462 | JGI IMG/M metagenome (GOLD analysis project Ga0209742, IMG submission 187462) | Marine sediment microbial communities from White Oak River estuary, North Carolina - WOR-3-8_10 (SPAdes) (version 2) | ecosystem: Environmental > Aquatic > Marine > Intertidal zone >...
GCTTTTGCGACAGGAGCCAACGAAGACACGCTTCTGGCCGGGCTGTTAGGGCGCGTAGAAGATCATGCGGATGGCATGGAGCGTGTCCATCATGCGCTGGTTGAATTTGACAAAGCAGCCATTTTTACCATTCACGGATTCTGCGCGCGCATCCTGTATGAACATGCCTTCGAAACAGCCAATTTGTTCGATACCGAACTGATCACCGACCAGACCGAACTGGTGCGGGATATCGCCGAAGATTTTTGGCGAAATCATTTTTACCATGCCCCCCTGGAATTCATCAGTTATTTTACTCGCAAGATTAAAGGCCCTCAGTATTTCTGGAATCTCCTTAAAAAAGCCGGCGCCACAGATATCAAAATCATACCGCCGATTGAAAAACCGCCGTTAAGATCACTGCACACCTTTCGCATCGCCTATGAGCGGCTTAAAGACCAGTGGCCCGAGGCTCGCCAGGCAGTCATGGAAGCCTTGCGTGATCCTGCACTCAGCGGCTCCGTTTACGGCAGCTTAACGCCGGCTGAAAATGGCACAGCAATGACAAAAAGAGACCTCAAGGTCTTGTCCTTGAGTGAAGCCATGGATGAATCTGTAACCGCCAGCAGTGCGGGCTTTCCATTATTTAAGAACTTCGAAAATTTCACCACCCAAAAACTAAATAAAGCCACGCGAAAAAATAATGTGACGCCCTCTCATGACTTTTTTGGGATCTGCGATGAAGTTTACCGCTGTGCCGGCGCTCTCGAAGCCGAGCTGGAAACATACTTTGTGTATCTTAAGCGAGAGCTGTTCGATGAAGCGCCGGCAGCATTAAAGAAAACGAAGTCGGAAAGAAACGTTCAGTTTTTCGATGACCTTCTTGTTCTGGTAAAACAGGCCTTGAACTCCCCCAAAAGCAATCCACTGGCAGCGGCCATCCGTCAAAAATACAAAGCCGCGCTGGTCGATGAATTCCAGGACACCGACTGGGTACAGTATGAAATCTTTTGCCGACTATTCTCGGCAGAAGGCTGCCTGCTGTTTATGATTGGCGACCCCAAGCAGGCCATATACAGCTTTCGCGGGGCCGATATATTTTCCTACCTGAAGGCCGCACGTGATGCACAGTCCAAATTTACCCTTAGCGACAACTGGCGCTCAAAACCGCAGCTGATCACTGCCGTCAATACCATTTTTTCGAACACAAAGAACCCGTTTCTTTTTAGAGAGATTCCCTTTGCAAACGCCCGTGCCGGGGTTCAGCCTTCAAAGGGATTAAAAGAAAAAGAAGCCGCTCTTACGATCTGGTATCTGGGCTCAGAGGGGCGCCTGGATCAGAATAAACCGATCAACAAAACCGACGCGGTTGAGCGGATCGCCGAAGCGGTGGCCGAGGAGATCTGTCGAATCGCATCCCCAAAGCCCGGATCCATTCAGCCCGGCGATATCGCTGTGCTGGTGCGGACCAACCGGCAGGCCCGGCAAATCAATAGGCAATTGTCTGCCAAAGGACTCCCATCGGTTCTTTACAGCACCGGCAATATCTTTGACTCGCGTGAAGCCATGCAGATTGAAAAAATCCTGCTCAGCATATCCGAGCCGGGCAATCCGGCTTATCTTAAGGCGGCCCTGGCAATGGATATGATGGGCGCAACGGGAGAAGATCTGCTGGCTGCGGAACCGGATACGCGGCAGTGGGAACGTCGGCTGACATCCTGGCGGGAATATTTTCAGGTGTGGCAGCAATCCGGCTTTATCCGCATGTTTCAGATGCTTTTAAGCCGGGAAAAAATTCGACAACGACTGCTGGCATTTGAAAATGGGGAACGACAGCTAACCAATGTGCTTCATCTGGCAGAGATTATTCATCAGGAATCTACCCGGCAAAATTTAGGCATCAGCGGCGTTCTAAAATGGCTGGCAGAACAAAGAGATCCCCAGTCGCCGCGCCTCGATGAACATCAGCTCCGGCTGGAAAGCGATGCAGACGCTGTGACGATACTAACCATCCACAGGAGTAAAGGCCTCGAATATCCGGTGGTGTTTTGCCCTTACGGCTGGGAAGGCTCATGGGTCAGTGACCATGAAATTATCTTTCATCAAGCGGACAATGGTGAAAGTGATCCGTGCCTGACACTGGATCTGGGATCGGATTTTCGTGCCACAAATCTTATTCGTGCCCAGAATGAGCTGCTGGCAGAAAATATCCGGCTGCTATATGTCGCCTTAACACGTGCAAAATCAAAATGCTATCTGGCCTGGGGAGACATCAATACGGCCGAATCATCGGCTCCGGCCTATTTGCTGCATGCAAACGCAAGCTTGCAAGTCGATGACCCGCAGAGCGATGTTGTCGGTGAGTTAAAAAAACAGATGGACAAAAAATCGGATGAAGATCGTCTTGCAGATTTAAATCGTCTGGTAAAAAAATCAAAGGGCAGTATTGAAGTTGAGGCGCTGCCTCAATCTTCGGACTGCAATTTTTTGGAAGCACCCGGCCCTGCAGACGCCTTGACCTGTTGCAAATTTGCGGGGCATATCGATCATACCTGGAAAGTTTCAAGTTACTCTTCACTGGTATCACGGCGTATTAGAGATATTGACTTGCCCGACCGCGATGCCTCCGGCGACCTTTTCTGGCAGGGGCAGGGAAGCATGGGAGAATCAATCGACATGCGGGAGCCACCCAAGCACGACGATATTTTTGCATTCCCTGGAGGTTCCCGTGCCGGCAATTTTTTCCACAGTCTATTTGAGAATCTGGATTACACTGACGTTTCATTCGATGCATTGAGCGAGCCGGTGCAAAACGCGCTGCAGGCCTATGGTTTTCACAGAAACTGGCAGGATATCGTTTGCAAAACAATCGTCCAGGTTTTGACCGTTTCTTTAAGATCCGCTCAACCGGACCTGACGCTGTCTTCCATTGCTTTTGCAGACCGCATCAATGAAATGGAATTTTATTTCCCGCTAAATCGAATTACCCCGCAAAAGTTGCGGTCCGTGTTCCAAAAACACGGCCGCATCAATAGCGGAGAAGAATTTCCGGATTGGCCGGAAAAATTTGTTTTTAGCCCGGTGGCCGGTTTCATGAAGGGCTACATCGATCTGGTTTTTAAGCACCGGGATCGGTTTTATCTGGTGGATTGGAAATCCAACACCCTCGGTCCGGCTCCTGGAAGCTACTGCCAGGAAGCCCTGCAAAGTGCGATGCAGCGCAATTTCTATACCTTGCAGTACCACCTTTATGTACTGGCGCTGTGCCAATATTTGCGGATGCGCCATTCGGCCTTTGACTATGAATCCAATTTTGGCGGCATTTTCTACCTGTTTATCCGGGGAATCGACCGCCACCGGGGGCCGCAATATGGTGTTTATTATGATGTGCCGAAAAAGGGGATTGTCAACGCACTGGGAAAAACCCTGATACCCGGTTTTCAGACTGTGTCGTAATTGGCAAATCTGAAAATGTTGCTTATTTGTCATTCCGGGCTCGACCCGGAATCCAATTCAGTTTCAAGTTCTTTCGTTTCTGGATGCCGGATCTGTCATCCCGGACTTGATCCGGGACCGGCATGACAGACGCAAATTAAACATTTTTTTGAATTGCGACACAGTCTCTTTTGCAGAAATCTAGTGCGCAAAACAATCACAGATTTTTCTGTGGATAACAATATCTATATGTTCAAATGATCAATAAAAATACGATAAACACTCTTGTGCAAAAGGGCATGTTTTTTGAAATCGATGTCCATTTTGCAAAATTTATCACCGGCTTTTCAGCAGATGAAGACGCGGATATCTTTCTGGCAGCCGCTATGGTCAGCCAGGCCACCGGCAGCGGCGATATCTGCCTTGATCTGGAGAACATCGCCGGCAACCCGCTCAATGGCAGACCGGCAGACCGGGAAACGATTCAGTGTCCGCAACTCGAGGTCTGGCTGGAGAAACTTAAGATCCATCCGGCCGTTGGCATTCCCGGACAGATCCGCCCGCTTATCCTGGACGCTAAAAACCGGCTATATCTATACCGTTACTGGGATTATGAGAATACTCTTTCCAAATCGATTAAAAAAAGGGTTCGCAACCCGGTGGCCGATCTGGATTTCAAACGAATAAAGAATGCGCTGGATCGGTTGTTTCCCGAAAGCGATCCGCAGGAAATTAACTGGCAAAAAATTGCGGCGGCGGTTGCCTGCATAAACCGTTTCAGCGTAATTACCGGAGGACCCGGTACCGGAAAAACATTTACCGTTACCGGGGTATTAGCGCTGCTGCTGGAACAGTTGTGCGGACAGAATATTCAAATTTATCTGACAGCTCCGACCGGCAAGGCTGCCGCCCGGCTGAAAGAAACCGTCAAGCTGGCCAAAGAGTCGATGAATTGCGCCGATGCAATTAAAGCCGCAATTCCATCGGATGCGTTCACCATCCACCGCCTGCTCAAGCCCATCAGCGGCTCACCGTATTTTCACCATAATCGGCAGAATCCTTTGATGGCAGATGTGGTGGTCGTTGATGAAGCGTCCATGGTCGATCTGGCCCTGATGGCCAAGCTGGCAGAAGCGGTTCCCGAAAATGCGCGGTTTATTTTAATCGGGGATAAAGACCAGCTGGCTTCTGTAGAGGCCGGGTCGGTCCTGGGTGACATCTGCGGCCGGGATGTGATGCATCTTTTTTCAGCGCCGCTTGTCAGTCGCCTCAAAGAACTCACCGGTGAAACCGTTGAACCTGCGGGTCCAGCGGCCGACACCCAGCCCGGGCTGCAGGATGCCATCGTGATTCTGCAAAGAAGTTTCCGCTTCGCCGCCGGCAGCAGCATCGACAGTTTAAGCCGTGCGGTCAATCGGGCCGATACGGAAGTCGCATTCAAAATACTGACCGGCAAAGATGACAGCTCCGTCACTTGGAAAACCCTCAAAGCCGAAGAAGACGTTTTTGAAATCCTGTCCCGGCAGATTGTATCCGGCTACCAATCCTATCTGAACACCGACAAACCGGCCGAAGCCCTGAGGCGTCTGCAGCGCTTTAAAATCCTGTGTGCCTTAAATGTCGGTCCGCTGGGCGTCCAGGCCGTCAACAAACTGGCGGAGCAGGTGTTGAGCCGACAGAAACTGATCCGGCCGGATCCGCTGGCCGAAAATCCCTGGTATGCCGGCCGCCCTGTTTTAATTGCGCGCAACCATTACCCGCTGGGGCTGTTCAACGGAGACATCGGTATAACTCTGCCGGATGCCGGGGCCGATGGTAATCAACTGGCCGTTTTTTTTCCGGGAGACAGCGGTACGGTGCGTCGTTTTCTGCCGCATCAATTGCCGCAACACGAAACCGTCTATGCCATGACGGTTCACAAAAGCCAGGGCTCTGAGTTCGACGAGGTGCTTTTCATTATGCCGGACAGGGATTTTGAAATCCTAACCCGCGAGCTGATCTACACGGCCCTGACCCGCGCCCGCAAAAAAATTTCCATCTGGGGAAACCGGGAGACAATTCAGCGCGCAATTTCACGCCGGATCAAGCGAACCTCCGGTCTGCGCGATGCCCTGTGGGATGTTTGATGAAGCCGCTATAGGAGGAACCAATGAAATATCGCCAGATAATCTATGAGGAACATGAAGAGATACGGGTGATTCGCTTCAATCGGCCGGAGGTGATGAATTGCGTTGGGCCGGTTGCTCACAAAGAACTGGTACATGCCTGGAACCGGTTTCGGATCGATGAAGGCGCGAAGGTGGCCATTATCACCGGGACCGGGGAAAACGCATTCTGTGCCGGCGGCGATCTCAAGGATCCGCCCCTTTCCGATGACCCCGCAGAGATCGCCGCGCACAATCGCGGCGAAAAGCCCGGCATCCTCGGTCCCACCCGCTGGACCGATATCTACAAGCCGATTATTGCGGCGATCAATGGTCTGGCTTACGCGGGAGGTCTCGAATGGGCGTGCTTTGCCGACATCCGCATCGCAGAAGCGCATGCGACCTTCGGCGTGACCTGCCGGCGATGGAATGTCGGACTGGGTGACGGTGGAACCCAGCGCCTGCCGCGGATCATCGGCATGGGCCGGGCACTGGAGCTTATCATTACCGGAAGGGTTATTGACGCCCGGGAAGCCGAGCGTATCGGCCTGGTGAATCAGGTGGTGCCCAGAGGAGCGTCTTTGAAGGTTGCCATGGAAATGGCCCGCTTTATCTGCACCTTACCCCAGCCGGCGATCCGCACCGACAAAGAAGCCGCTGTTCGGGGCTTTGGTCTCCCCCTGGACGAGGGCCTGCGCATCGAAGCGCAATGCTTCAACCATTCCATATTTGCGCCTGAAACAGCAGAAGGTCTGCGGCGCTTTATCGAACGCGACCACCCTGACTTTCGTAAAGGCGAAGCAAACCAGACACCCGGCCTTTCAAAAGACGAATCCTCTATCTGCTGACAGTAAACTACGCCCGGCGGGTGCAGGATACGGCTTCTGCTAGAACCGCATGAATTTCATCGAGCAGACGGCAGGTTTGCATGCAGCGGGGAAACAGCGGTCTGAAGCGGCATTGTTGGCAGGGGCTCTTTACCAGGGTGCCGATTTCAAAATCGAATCGATAGTTTAATTTTTGGGCTAAGGGTTTCATTATAAATATGATGATTGGCGGCCGCAATAAAGTTTAAACGCTCCGGGCCCGCGAACGTCCGGAAGAGGGCATGAATAACATGGTCGCGGATGTTGTGCAAGCCTAAATTGAAGCTAAAGTATTACTTAAAATTTTAGCTTCTATTAATCATTAATTAAAAAGAATCTTTTCGCCTCCGCGGCTTTGCGTGAGGCTTTCTGTATGTCTTTATTCCTCGCGGCTCAAGAATTTTTGATATTGAACCATTTTGGCAAGAGCGCCGACTGCGCGTTCCGGTGTCGGAAAAAATACCGCCTTGAGCGGTTTCTTTTTATGCGAATATACGGTCTGGTGCTTTTCATCCGGCAGCATGCTGACCCCAAAAACCGGTTTGTCATATTTTTCCATTAAGTCAATAATCTGGACGATATAATCCTGTTCAATTTTTTTATACTCCTTCTGAATTTGTTTGATAAACTCGGGCGAATAGGTGGGGTCGGCCTTTAACACTGACGCTGCATGGCCTTTTAATGCCTGGCGACGTCCGAGAATTCCAAGGTTGATAACCGCATCACACCCGTCCCAATTCAGCAACAATTCCAGAACCGTCAAGGGAAGGGTCGGGTCTCGTTCGCCCACCAGATCGATCGGATTGGACCGGCTCCAATAAGGCGGCAGGAGTTTATCGATCTCTTCGATAATGTCCGCAGAAAGCCCGGCAACCTCCAGGCCGAATTGAGAGCATAGATCGGCAGTCACCACGCCCCAGCCGCCGCCCAGGGTCATGATGGCAGCACGATTTCCCTGCGGCAGGGGCAAAGAAGAAAAGGCGGCGCCCAGATCCAGCAGCGCCATGGGCTGGTCGACTTTGACGATGCCGGCCTGGTGGCAGACGGCATCAAACACCCGCGAGTCGGAGGTCAGCGCCCCGGTGTGGCTGGCTGCCGCTCTTTTGCCGGCCTGACTCTGGCCGCCTTTGAGAAGCACAATCGGCTTTTTCTTGCCGACCCGGCGTGCGCTTTCAAAAAATCGCCGTCCGTTTTTGACGCTTTCCATATAGATCACAGCGGTGCGGGTTAAGGTGTCGACCTCCAACCCGTCCAGATAATCTTCGATGCACATCATGGCCTCGTTGCCCGACCCGCAAAAGCCCCGGATCCCGATGCCCTGCTGTTCGGCAAACGCCAGCAGCTGCACGCCCATGTTTCCGGATTGAGAAACCATGGTGGTCGATCCGGCTTTGGGTTTGGCTGGAAAACCGGTACAGTAAAAGTTGATATGCGGATTGCAGATACCCATCGTGTTGGGGCCCAGGATCAAAATACCGGCTTTGCGGGCAGCCCGCACCAGTCTGGCTTCCAATTTCTTGCCTTCTGTGCCTGTTTCACCAAAACCCGAGGTGATCAGCAGCATGTTGCCGATGCCTTTTTCCTTCAACTCGGGTATCAGATTCAGCACGCTGGCTGCCGGGATGGTCACCACCGCCAGATCAACCGGTTCAGGGATGTCGCAAACCGTCCGATAAGTCTTGCGACCCGCAATGGTCTTTGTTTTGGGATTGACTAAATATATGTTGCCCTCATATCCGCCGCTGATCGTATTTGCCACAAGACGATGCCCCCATTTACCCAAATGGGCCGAGGCGCCGATAAACGCGACGGATTGGGGGTGAAAAATGGCGCCAATGGCATCCGGCGAAACGGGAGGCGGCGGCGGCCGATCAACGCGGGTTTCACCCGGCACCACCAGGGCATCGACTGCCCAGAGCCGTCCATCAGATGAGGCCAGCAGGGGATTGATGTCGATCTCTGCGATTTCGGGAAGCTCAGCACCCAGGCGTGAAAGACCCTGGAGCGTTCGAATGATCTGGCGGCGATCAACTGCCGCCTCACCGCGATATTCGTCCAGCATTGACTTTGCCCTGATTTCGGTCAGCATGTCAGCGGCATCGTTATCGCTGAGCGGTGCCAGGCGAAACGAAACATCAGTCAAGGCTTCGGTGAATACCCCGCCGATGCCGAACATGATCACGGGCCCAAATTGAGGGTCGCGGAACAACCCCGCCACCAGTTCCCTTTTACCCTGAATCTGGGGCTGAACAACAAAACCATCCAGATCATCTTTGGCCGCCGCCCTGATGGCTGCCACGGCATTTTGGACCGCCGGCGCATCGCGCAGGTTTAAGTGCACCAGTCCCCGTTCGGTTTTATGCGCCAGAGTGGCACCCAGTCCCTTGACCACGACCGGATAGCCGAAGGCATCGGCAGCGGCCACGGCCTCTTTATCATCTGCCGCCACCGCTTCCGGCACAACCGGAACATCGAATTCTTTGAGAAGGGCTTTGGCCTCGACCTCGTTGATCTGGGATTTCTTTTTCTCGCGGATGGCACCGATCAATTTTTCGACACGCATTTTCAATCTCCGTAAATTCATATTGATCAAACAACTCGAATATTCAAATAATTTTAATATCTTATTTTTGAAACCGAATAAATACAAAAATAGAAATGCCAACAGATATACCCGGAAAAAAAAATTGGTCAAGTAGAATAAATTATAATTCGAGTTTCCTTGCGAAGCGCTTTGTGCTATTCATATAAGTGTTTAGAAGTGGTTTCAAAACCCCATCTGAGGCCCAATGGCTACGTTGCAGACCTCCGATAAATGCTCACATACCCTGTGTATGCTGCGCTTTCTCGATCGGCCTGCGCCTTGCCCTTGAACCTGATCTGAGGTTTTGAAACCACTTCTAATTTTTAATTGATTATTTGAAAGGAAAAAAATATGCGGGTTGGAATCGGCTATGATATTCACCGTCTGGTGGCAGGGCGTCCGCTGATATTGGGCGGTGTGCCTGTTGTTTATGAAAAAGGCCTGCTCGGTCATTCGGATGCCGATGTTCTGGTCCATGCCGTCTGTGATGCCCTGCTGGGGGCAGCCGGTCTGGGTGACATCGGTATGCATTTTCCGGACACCGATCCACAATTTAAGGATATATCCAGTTTAAAACTGCTGTCTGAATCCAGCCGCATGGTGACCGCCAAGGGATTTCGCACCGTAAATCTGGATTGTATTGTGTTTGCCGAGGCACCCAAACTGGGGTCTCGGCGGGATGACATGCAGGCCGCTATTGCAAAAATTATGAACATCCAGCCAGACCAGGTCAATATAAAGGCAACCACCACCGAAGGTCTGGGGGTGATCGGAAAAGGGGAGGGTATCGCGGCAATGTGCATTGCCCTGCTTGAATGAAAACTGGAGACGATTTACAGTCAATGCGGTTAAAGGCCAGGCCATTTCGATATTTTTTAGAAAATCAAAGACGTTATGAGCACTTTTAATCTCGTGTCCAATTTTGAACCGACCGGCGACCAACCTCAGGCGATTGAGACCCTGTGCCGCTACATTCAGGAAGGACGCCGTCACAACGTTCTTTTAGGCGTTACCGGTTCGGGCAAGACATTTACCATGGCCCATGTGATCGCCCGGGTTGACAGACCGGCCCTGGTGCTGGCGCCGAATAAAACCCTGGCCGCCCAGCTCTATAATGAGTTCAGGCAGCTGTTTCCCGATAACGCTGTTGAATATTTTGTCAGCTACTATGATTATTATCAGCCTGAAGCATATATCCCATCGACCGACACATACATTCAGAAAGATTCATCCATCAATGACATGATCGACAAACTGCGCCATTCCGCTACCCGGTCCGTATTGTCGCGCAAAGACATTGTGGTTGTGGCCAGCGTTTCATGTATCTTCGGGCTGGGTGCACCCGAAGATTATCTGGCCATGCGAGTGGATGTTGAGTCCGGCACCGAGTCCGGTCGGGACAAGCTCCTGTACGACCTGGTATCGATGCATTATGAGCGCAACGACATTGATTTTCACCGGGGGACATTCAGGGTGCGCGGTGATCGAGTAGAGATATTTCCAGCCTATGAAGAAGATGAAGCCGTTCGAATTGATTTTTTTGGCGATCAAGTTGAAGATGTTGCTTTAATTGACGCCCTGAGAGGGAAAGTGCTCAAACGCTTGAAACGAGCGACCATTTTTCCGGCCAGTCATTATGTGACCTCAAAAATCACCCGTAAAAATGCCATCGACACCATAACGGCAGAACTCAAAGACCGCATCGCCTATTTCAGAAAAGAAAACAAATTAATTGAAGCCCAGCGCATAGAAGAACGGACTCATTTTGATCTGGAAATGATGCAGGAGCTTGGTTATTGCCACGGCATTGAAAATTATTCGCGACATCTAACCGGAAGACTGGCCGGCGAACCTCCGCCGACGTTGTTGAGCTATTTTCCAAAAGACTATCTGTTGTTTGTTGATGAAAGCCATATTGCGATTCCACAGCTTCGAGGTATGTATCGGGGAGACCGGTCTCGCAAGCAAACGCTGGTTGAATATGGATTTCGTCTTCCCTCCGCACTGGATAACCGTCCGCTTAAATTTGAAGAATCCCAGGAGCGCATCTCCCAGGTCGTATACGTCTCCGCGACACCGGCGGATTATGAGCTTGCCCAGGCCGGCGAGTCGTTGGTTGAACTCATTGTGCGTCCCACCGGACTGGTTGATCCGGAGGTGGAGGTGCGCAGTGCGCAAAATCAGGTGGATGATCTATTTGAAGAGATTTTGCGCCGCCAAAAACGCCACGAGCGGGTGCTGGTGACGACACTCACCAAACGGATGGCTGAAGATCTTACCGAATACTATTCTGATCTGGGCATTCGCGTCCGTTATCTGCATTCAGACATCAATACCCTTGAGCGTATGGATATCATTCAAGATCTGCGGCGAGGCAAATTTGATGTGCTGGTCGGCATTAACCTGTTGCGCGAAGGGCTGGACATCCCTGAAGTTTCACTGGTGGCGATTCTTGATGCAGACAAAGAAGGATTTCTACGGTCAACAAGATCTCTGATTCAGACCTTCGGGCGGGCTGCCAGAAACGTTAGTGGAACGGTTCTATTATATGCGGACACCATTACCCGTTCTATGCAACAGGCAATCGATGAAACCCATCGCCGCCGAATAATTCAGAATTCATACAATCAAGAGCACAAGATCACCCCGGAAACGATCCACAAGGAAGTGACTCAAATATTTAATTTCAAAAAAGAAAATGAAAAGCCACCTCGATATGAAGTGGCTGAAGATTTGTCGCAATTCAAGTCGCTCGACGACGTCGATGCCGTCATAAAATCATTGGACGCCGAGATGAGGGCAGCAGCCCGCGATCTGGAGTTTGAGCGCGCAGCCGAACTTCGGGATCAAATTAAGCGGCTGAAGAAGCTGATCGTTATAGAGATTTAACCAAATATAATAATAAATTAAATAACTTGTAAATATTTATTAAATGAAAGAATTAACTTCTCATCATCCCAAAGTTTTAAGTGTAGAAGAAAAATTATCCCGAATCAGCCATGAACCCGGGGTATATCTCTTAAAAGATGAAAACAATGTGATCATTTACATCGGCAAGGCACGGGATCTCAGGAAACGATTGGCTGCATATTTCAAAAATTCAGGCCATTCCGATATGAAGACCGGCGTGCTGATCCATAAAATTTTTGATTTTGACACCATTATCACCGGCAATGAAAAAGAGGCCCTGATTCTGGAGTCCAACCTGATTAAGCGTTACCGGCCGCGATACAATGTCGTGCTAAAAGATGACAAGCGTTATCCATCCCTGCGGCTGGACCTCAAAGAAAAATATCCGGGTTTTTCCATTGTGCGCAAAATCGGCGAAGATGATGCCGCCTACTTCGGTCCCTTTGCCTCCGCCTACGCGGTGCGCGAAACTCTCAAAACCATAAATAAAACCTTTAAATTACGAAAGTGCCGCGCTAAAGATTTCAAAACCCGCACGCGCCCATGCCTCCATTGCCAGATGAACGGGTGCCTGGCGCCCTGTTGTCTGGATGTCGACCCGCAGACTTATCGGGACCAGGTCAATGAAGCCATCATGTTTCTTAGAGGTCGCACCGGCGATCTGGTTGCAAAAATCAAAAAACAAATGGACACCGCAGCCCGGGCTCAGGAATTTGAAAAAGCAGCGCGCCTCAGAGACAAAATGTTTTCGCTCGAAAGAACCATTGAAAAACAAATCGCCGTTACCACCGATTTTCGTGATCGGGATGTGTTTGCGATTGTCCGGTCCAAAGGCGACGCGCTGGTCACGGTCTTGAATGTCATGGGCGGTTTTCTCCGGGGCACACAGCATTTTAGTTTTGAAGAGATCCTGTCAACCGACGAGGAGGCCATGGGCACCTTTATCAGGCAATATTATGAAAAAAGAGCATCGCTGCCGGAAGAGATTTTGATTTCGGTCGACATGCAGGACACGCGGTTAATTGAAGCATGGTTCAGAACGGTTAAAGGGACGGGGGTTAAAATCTTAAATCCCAAAAGAGGCGAAAAGGCCAAATTGCTCACCTTGGCCGTTCATAACGCTGAAAAAGAGCTGCGGGAATTGGCGGTCGTCAAAACGGCTGAGACGGCGTTGCTGTTGCGGCTTCAAAAAAAACTGGAGTTGCCCAGGCTGCCCGAGCGCATCGAGTGTTTCGACAATTCCAATATTTCAGGAACAGAGCCGGTTGCCAGTATGGTTGTTTTTGAAAAAGGCCGGGCCCAAAAATCAGCTTACCGCAAGTATAAGTTAAAAGCCACAGCCGCCAACGATGACTATGCTTATTTGTCCGAAGTGTTGAGCCGGAGACTGGGCAAATCCGACTCGCGTCGAAAACTTGAAGTCTTTCCCGATTTGTTGATTGTCGACGGCGGCAGGGGACAGCTGAACATTGCCCGGGCGGTACTCAAAGAACGATGTCTTGAGGGCCAGTTTGAGATCATTGCGATTGCCAAAAAAGATGAAAAAAAAGGCGAGGCCCAAGATAAGATATTTAAGGCAAACAGGGCCAATCCCGTTGTCTTCGGCAAAGATGCGGACCTGCTTCTTTTCCTTCAGCGGATCAGAGACGAGGCGCATCGCTTTGCCATTACCTTTCACCGCAAGCGCCGAACCAAAAGCGCGCTGCATTCTGAGCTGGATGCCATACCGGGTATCGGCCAGAAGCGAAAAACGATTCTTTTGAAGCATTTTAAAAGCATTAAAAAAATCCGGGAAGCGACTGCCGATCAGCTCAATGCGCTTCCCGGAATTACGCATACGGCTGCTGAGGCCGTGTACAATTATTTTAATTCCCCAAAATAGGTTTCGGGAGTCAGACCTCTGGTTGCTGGCTTCCGGTCACGGGTTCCTGGCCAGAAGCCAGAAGCGAGAAGCCAGCGGCTAAAACGTTGAGCCCTGAACCTTTGAACGTTGAGCGCTGAACCGACTAATAATCCAGCTTCTTAAGAACGTCTTTGAGCTCCTGGACTGCGGCCGCAGAATTCTTTAAAGCCGCTTTTTCCTCGCCGGTCAGGGTAATCTCAATAATTTCCTCGACGCCAGCGGCGCCTAATTTAACCGGAACACCAATAAACAGGTCCTTTATACCGTATTCGCCTTCAAGATATACGGCGCAGGGCAGGATTTTCTTTTTGTCTTTAATAATCGACTCTGCCATTTCAACCGCTGCTGATGCCGGTGCGTAATAGGCACTGCCGGTCTTCAGCAAGCCGACGATTTCAGCGCCGCCGTTGCGCGTGCGATCAACCAGGGCATCAATGCGATCTGCTGTCAGCAATTCGGTGATGGGAATCCCGGCGACGGTGGAATATCGCGGCAGAGGAACCATGGTGTCGCCGTGTCCGCCCAGAACAAAGGCATGGGTGTTTTCAACAGAAACATTTAGCTCCATCGATATAAATGCTCGAAAGCGGGCTGAATCCAAAACCCCGGCCATGCCGATCACACGCTTTTTATGAAAACCACTCGCGCCAAGAGCCACATGACACATCGCATCCAGCGGATTGCTGACGATAATCAGAATTGAATCCGGCGATAAGGCCGCAACCTGCTGGGTGACAGTTTTGACAATACCCGCATTGGTGCTGATCAGATCATCGCGGCTCATTCCCGGTTTTCTCGGAATGCCTGCGGTAATGATGACAATGTCGGAGTCTTTGGAGGCATCATATACATTGGCGCCTGTCAGCCGGGCATCATGTTTTTCAATCGGTGCCGCTTCGGTAAGGTCCAGGGCCTTGCCTTGGGGAACGCCTTCAATAATATCGATTAACACCACATCACAAAGCTCTTTTTCTGCCAGCCGCTGTGCGGCGGTCGCGCCGACATGTCCGGCTCCAATCACAGTGACCTTTTTGTCCATGAGATACTCCTTCCATTACGGATTTAAAAATAGGTTGCAGCAAAGAAACTTTGCCTAAAGCCTGTCGAATTTCCTAAAAAAGGCCCGATGGTTAGCGTTATTTGGAATATTGTCAACCGATTTATCTGATCGTCAAATGTTGACAGGAAGCCCATAAATAGGGTAAATTATTATTACTTCAGGCAAATTTAGGCTTTTTTTCAGATTGACAAAATAGCCTTTGCTAATAGAAGCGGACAATCCTTCGGTGCCCGCCGATTTTCTGGGGTTTAACATCGCTAACTATTCTATTTCTAAAGAAAATGTGGTTTTGACCCGATAGTAGTATTGCAGGACCTTATACTATCGAAATCACTTTTATTCTATTTATGGCTATTGTTAATCTAAAAAAAAGACAGATTGAATGCAAAATCGTTTATTACGGCCCCGGGCGTTGTGGCAAAACCACGAACCTCGAATATATCCATAAGAGTTTTAAAAATCAAGTGATGGGAGAAATGGTCTCCATTAACACCGACGGGGACCGGACGCTCTTTTTTGATTTTTTACCGCTGAATCTGGGCAAAGTAAGGGGATGCGACCTTCGCGTTCAATTATACACGGTTCCGGGACAGGTGCGCTATAGTTCTACCCGCAAGCTGGTGTTGAGGGGGGCTGATGGTATTATCTTTGTGGCCGATTCGCTGGAAGTTCGCCGCGAAAAAAATATGATGGCCCTCAAAGACCTGGCGCAAAACCTCAAAGAATACGGCCTCAGCATTTTCAAGGTACCGCTGGTCATGCAATTCAACAAGAGAGATCTTGACGGAGAGAATATTTCCATCATGGATCTTAAAAAGATGCAGCAGGATCTCAACCGTCAATTGAAAGTTCCGTCTTTTCCCGGCAGCGCCTTGAAAGGGGAGGGTGTCGGTAAAACGCTGCATGCCTGTTTGAAGCTCGTGATGCTGGCGGTTCAGAAAGAATTGAGTTAGGCATTTGTTCAAAGCATGAATAACGACGTGTCGCTATCAGGAAGCCTGGATTTTCTGAATTTAGGCGAATTACTGAACCTGCTTGGCACCAACGGCAGCACGGGTGTGTTGCGCATCAAAAGCGGGCACACATCAGAAGCCGGATTGGTGTATCTGGATAAAGGGAATCCAATCAATGCAGTCAACGGTTCGCTGACCGGGCTGGATGCCATTTTTTCCCTTTTTGGCTGGACCGCCGGCCAATTTGAATTTGCCCAGGAAACGGTCAGCTGCGAGAAAGCGATCACCAAAAGCCGCATGGAAATCATTCTGGACGGGCTCCGTTTGCTGGATGAGGGCAAGATCGAAAAACGAGGCCCTGCCAAACCAGACACGCCCTCCCAAAGATCCAAAACCGTGTCCGGCAAACTTCCCTTGATCAAAGGACCGCTGGTCGATTATTCATATGTTGTCGACGAAGAAGGATTTTATGATGGTGATGAGATCGTTCAGGAAGGCAACCATGGCGATTGGATATGGGTGATCCTGGAAGGTACGGCTGAGATCATAAAACAGGCCAAAACCGGACCGGTCGAGCTGTTGAGGATCGGCGACGGTGCGTTTCTGGGCAGCGTCGCGGCTCTGATTTCCGGTGGCAAAGTGCGCAGTGCAACCATCAAGGCCGTGGGAAACGTGCAACTGGGGATGCTGGATTCGCAGTTGCTGGCCAATGAACTTGCCAATGTGTCAGCTGAATTCAAAGGCCTGTTAACCAGCATTGATTCGAGGCTGAAACAGGTGATCGAGATGGCGGTTGCGATTAAAAATAATAATAACCATCTAGATAGTTTAATAAAAAATAAAAAACAACTGATGAAACAGGGCCAAAACGAAGATCGACTGTTCACCATCAAGGGGGGAGAGGTCGTTATCGCCCGCCAAACCGAAACCGGCTATATGCCGCTTGCACGCCTGAAGAAGGGGGATTTTTTCGGCAAGGTTCCTTTTTTGGATATGGGCCATGAACCGTATTCCGCCGCGGTATTTTCATCGAATGATCTCAGGCTGGCGGCTGTTGACTCTGAAAAGCTGAAATCAGAGCATGAAGGTCTATCTTCTACCCTTAAAAATATTATTGAACATCTGGCGACTTCAGTTTCCGTAACCACTCTGGTTAGCTGCGATTTCAAAAAACAACAGGCATAAAAAAATGCCAGCTTCAATCGAAAGAGGACAATGACTACCGAAGAAAAAAGAAAACACGCTCGCATCAGCTCACTGAATCTCTCATACGTATGCCTGGATGAAAATAACCAGATTATCAAGCAAGGGATGGGCAGGTCCCTGAATGTGTCCGAATCCGGTATCCTGCTGGAAACCCATTTTCCCATCGATGACCGGCAAACCGTCATCCTGACGCTCGGATTGGAGGAGGACCTGATCGACATAAAGGGACGACCGATACACAGCCATACAAACGATGAGGGAAAATATGAAGTGGGCATCGAGTTTCTCGAATTCGATGCAAAGGCGCGCAAAGCACTTAAGAAATTTATCGCGGCTTTTCAAAAAAAGAATAAATAAACGAACGACAAAAAAATGCGACGATTAATCACCTGCCTCTTGACCTTCGCCTCATTATATCCCATATAAGTACATCCAAGTCTTGTCCGCCGGTACCTTTGTGCATTTTCGTCAATTTTTGCAAATTATTCTAATTTTACGTATTATTCCAATTGATTATACCGCTTTCCACAAACATGTTTCGAAATTCGGAAATGCGGCATAAAAAATATACCAAAGGGAGGAACGAAAATCATGAGTAAGGCCGTCAATGAGACCGATTTTCCGGAATTGCAGCTTTTAAAACGCGGCAAGGTTCGCGACATTTACGATCTGGGAGAACATCTTTTGATGGTGGCAACAGACCGTATTTCCGCCTTCGATGTGGTTATGCCGGATCCGGTTCCCGACAAGGGAAAGATCTTAACTCAGATTTCTTTGTTCTGGTTTGATATCATGCAACCGCTGGTTGAGAATCATGTTGTCGCCCGGGATGTCAATCAATACCCGAAGGCTTGCCAGCCGTATGCGGACGTTTTGCAGGGGCGCAGCATGCTGGTCAGAAAGGCACAACCCCTGCCGGTTGAATGCATCGTCAGGGGCTATATTTCCGGCTCGGGCTGGAACGAGTATTTAGATTCGGGCAGTATCTGCGGTATCGTGTTACCCGCAGGGTTGAAAGAATCCCAGCAATTGCCAGAACCCATTTTCACGCCGTCGACCAAAGCCGAACTGGGTGAACACGATATCAATATCGACTTTAGCGAAACCGTCAACCTTATCGGCAAGGCAAAGGCAGAAAAGATACGGGATTTGAGCGTGGCAATTTACAAAAAAGGAGCCGACCTGGCTGATCAAAAGGGGATCATCATTGCAGATACTAAATTTGAATTTGGCTCGATTGGCGACGATATCATCCTGATCGATGAAATTTTAACTCCGGATTCATCTCGTTTTTGGCCCAGGGAGAGCTACCGCCCGGGTGGACCCCAAAAAAGCTATGACAAGCAGTATCTTCGCGATTACCTGAATACCTTGGACTGGGATAAAAAAGCGCCCGGGCCCCCGCTGCCGGAAGACGTGGTCGCAAAGACGCGCCAGAAATATCTTGATGCGCTGACCCAGCTTAGCGGCACCCGCCATGGACTCTAAATCATCTGACAATCAAAATGGGTCCCATGAGATAATTTCAGAGCATGCCCGAAGCCATCGGACTATTTTGTTGACTGACATTGATTCTGAGGATCAAACATTTCGCATCACCACCCGCAGCGACAACCAAGACCTTCTCGGTTCGATTCAGCGAGTCGGATTGATACAGCCGCCGCTGCTGATTGAAAAATTGGCCGGATATTCGATTGTTTGCGGGTTTCGTCGGATTGCCGCATGCCGCCAATCCGGATGGACCCGTATCACAGTCGGAATTTTAGGAAAATCAGCTGACCGCTTCACAGCAGCCCAAGTTTCAATTGCCGATAATGCCTTTCAGAGATCACTGAATCTAGTGGAGATCTCCCGGGCTTTAAAGCTCCTCGACGATTTTGGCCCGGACGACCCGCAGCGAAGAAATGCGGCGGCGGCTTTGGGTTTGCCGACCAGCTGCTCCGTAACTCCGGACATCAAGAAGATTTGCCGGTTGCCCCAGCCAATTCAGGAGGCAATCCTTATGAATACCATTGATCTGTCGATGGCGCTGGAGCTGGGCGGATTGGATCCGAGAGATGCGGAAGGGCTGTTGTGGCTTTTCGAGCAGCTTAAAGTCGGTTTAAACAAACAGAGAGAATTGCTCCTGTTGCTTAAAGAAATTGCCGAGCGGGAAGATGCGTCCATCCCTCAATTATTAGACACAAAATTCTTGCAGGAAATTCTAAAAAACGCTGAAATAGACAGGGCGGTTAAGCGCCAAAAAGTAAGATCGTATCTGAGGCAGCGCCGATTTCCCGCCATTACAAAAGCAGAATCCGATTATCGCCGGTGGGTCAAGCAACTTAAATTGGGAAGACATATCGATTTGATTCCGCCAAAAGACTTTGAGGGCAATACGTTTAGTATGACCCTGCGTTTTCACAATCGCCTGGGGCTCAGCGATTTAAAAAAAAGACTAGATAAAATTATGCAACACCCCGCGCTTAGCAAAATCCTCGATTGAAAATAAATGCAAATCTCAAAACTATTTATCGACCGGCAAGTCGCCGATCACCCCATGACGCAATCGATCCAGTCTCGTCTGAAATTGCCTTTTGAGACCGTCAAAAACGCACAGCAGGTATATGAAGCCGTTTTATCCGCTTCAGACCCGGTGCAGCAGGGCAAGGAAACCCTTTACTTGACACGAAACCGCGGCGCTTTTTTAAAAAGTTGCCCGGGCACCCGTCATTACATCTGTTGCGATTATCAAATTCTGCACATTGGCAGCTTCTGTCATATGGACTGCACCTATTGCGTTTTGCAGACCTACTTCCACCCGCCCATGCTGCAGTATTTTGTAAACCATGAAGATTTAATGGCGGAATTAGATCAGTTTTTAAAAACACCTAAAAATAAAATACGTCGAATCGGCACCGGCGAGTTTACCGACAGCTTGATCTGGGAGTCATGGACCGATGTATCCCATTTACTGGTTCAGCGCTTTGCAATCCAGAAGCGTGCGGTCCTCGAACTGAAAACAAAAACCACCGCAATAGGTCGGCTGCAAGATCTGAATCATAATCGCAAGACCATCACCGCCTGGTCTATGAACACAAAGCATATTATCCATACGCAGGAACGTGCGACCGCCAGCCTGGCTGCCAGGCTCAAAGCCGCTGCCAGTTGCGAGGCTTGGGGATATCCGCTGGCTTTCCATTTTGATCCCCTGATCCTTTATGATGGCTGCGAAGAAGATTACGCCCGGGTCATAGAAAATCTGTATTCTCATGTTTCGGGCGGCAACATCGCTTGGATCAGTCTGGGCACCTTACGGTTTCCGCCATCGCTTAAAACTATAATTCGGAAACGCTTTCCGGATTCTAAAATTATATACGAGGAATTTATCAAAGGGCCGGATGGCAAGATGCGCTATTTCAAGCCTTTGCGGGTCCAACTGTACCGTAAAATCGTCACTTGCATCCGGGACCATGCGCCGGATACCGTGGTTTATCTGTGCATGGAAGATGATGACGTTTGGCGAAAATCGCTCGGTTTTATACCCGACGATGTTGGCGGGTTGCCGCACATGCTGGATCAAAGTGCTGCCCGGCATTGCGATCTTAAGCTCAGTGGATGAAAGGCTCCTGGCGACTGGCTTCTTGCAGCTGGTCGATTCAGAGACAAGCAGCCAGCGGCCAGAAGCCAGCTGCCAGAAACAAGAAAACCCTAACGATGAAACGCTATCTCACACTAACACTTATCTGTCTGTTATTCATCCAATCTCGACAGACCTGCTGGGCCGATGCCTGGCATCAGGTAAAGTGGGTCATTGACGGCGACACCGTCGTAATAGACGATGGACAAAAGATACGTTATATCGGAATCAACGCTCCAGAACTGGCATCCGACGACCATAAGGCTGAACCCTACGGGGAAGCGTCCAAACAATTTAACGTCCGGTTGGTCGATCGGAAAAATGTTCGTCTGGAATTTGACAAAGATCGCTTCGATCAATACAGGCGGCTGCTCGCCTATGTTTTTTTGAAAAACGGCACCTTTGTAAATAGCGAAGTGCTGTTAAACGGGTACGCCTATCTTTTGCGACACCCTCCCAACCTGAAACACGACTCGATCCTGCTGCAGGCACAGCGGTCAGCCATGGCAGCTAAACGAGGAATCTGGCAAAATTGGAACGAGAATCAAAATGCGCTTGTGGGCAATAAAAATTCGCGGCGTTTTCATTTGCCGAACTGCCCCTATGGCAGGCAAATCAAATCTCAAAACCGAATTGTCTTTCAGAAAAAATGGGATGCATACTGGGAAGGCTATGCACCTGCGAAACGGTGCATGCCGGTATTTGAAATACCACAAAACTGATTTGGCTCCTGGCTTCTTGCTGCTGGCCGAACCAGAGACCGGAAGCCAGCGACCAGAAGCGAGGAGCCAGGAGCAAGTGACCAGCAGCCAGCTTTATTCTTTGGCCTTATTGGCCGCTTCAATTATTTTTTCAGCGATCTGGGCGGGCACTTCATCATAATGGGAAAATTCCATGGTAAACAGCCCCCGGCCACCCGTCATGGAGCGCAGATCTGAGGCATAGCTTAAGAATTCCGCCATGGGCACCTGGGCATTAATCACCTGGTTTTTTCCGGCACTGTCCATTCCCAGAACCCTGCCGCGCCGGCCGTTCAGGTCTCCCATAATATCACCCATGTAATCTTCCGGAGTCGTGATCGACACTTTCATGATCGGTTCGAGCAATGTCGGATTGGCGCCTTCCACCGCTTTTTTAAATGCCAGCGATCCGGCAATTTTAAATGCCATCTCAGAGGAATCCACGGCATGGTAGGATCCATCATCCAGGATGACTTTGAAATCAACGGTGGGAAAGCCGGCCAGTATACCTTTCTGGCAGGCTTCAACAATGCCTTTTTCGACCGCCGGAATATAGGTTTTGGGGATAACGCCGCCGACGATACCGTCAACAAATTCAAACCCTTTTCCGCGAGGCAGGGGTTCAATCTGAATCCAGCAGTCGCCGAACTGGCCATGGCCGCCCGTCTGTTTCTTATGCCTGCCCTGAACCCGGGCTTTGCCTTTAATGGTTTCCCGGTAAGGGACTTTGGGCGTATTCAGCTGAGCTTCAACGCCAAATTTTCGCTTCAGTTTGTCAAGGATGGTTTCAATATGGATCTGTCCCAGCCCGGATAAAAGAATTTCTTTCGTCTCGGCCACCCGATCCAATTTGGCAGAAGGATCCTCTTCCAACAGTTTGGACAGCGAAGTGAAAATTTTATCTTCGTCGCCTTTGGATTTGGCGGTCAGGGCAAATGAAATTAGACTCGGCAGAGGTTCGACGCAGACATATTTGATTTTACTGGTTTCATCACAGAGGGTATCACCCGTCTTTGTCTCTTTTAGTTTTGCCACAGCAACAATGGCTCCGGGTCCGGCCCCTGCCGCTGTTTTTTGTTCTTTGCCGGCGATGGTCAATAACTGGGTGAATCTTTCTCTAACTTCTTTATTGGAATTGAAAAAGTTGCCGTCGCTTCCGAGCTTTCCTGAAACCACCCGGAAGATGTTCAGGCGGCCGGCATAGGGATCTGCAACGGTTTTAACAACAAAACCGGAAAAAGGCGCATTTTCATCCGGAGCCCGTTCGACTTCCTCACCGCTTGAGGAGTCTATGCCGGTTCTGGCACCGCGATCGATCGGAGAAGGCATGCTGGTGGTTAAAAAATCCAGCAAAAGGTCAATCCCGATAATTTGGGTGGCCGAACCGCAAACGACCGGTACGAATATATGCGACAGCGTACCCTTGCGCAGGGCAGCGTTTAAATCGTCATCGGAAAGGGCCTTGCCTTCGAGATACTGTTCAATCAAGGCATCATCGGCTTCAGCAATATTTTCAATCAGGGCTTCTCTTTCACTTTCGACCAGCTCCTGCATCGCCGCAGGAATGTCTTCTTTTTTGGGTTTGCCTTCGGCATCATACGTGTAGGCCCGATTTCGGATCAGGTCCACCACGCCTTTAAAATCAGCTTCCGCGCCGATGGGAAGCTGCAGAATAATCGGTTTGGGCTCAAAGCTGACTTTGGCGTCTTCAAAGGTTCGATTAAAATCCGCCCGTTCGCGGTCCAGTTTGTTGATGAAGATCACACAGGGTTGTTTGAACTCTCTGGCAAACTCCCATGCCAGTTCGGTTTGAACCTTAACGCCGTCGACGGCATCAATGACGACCACCGCACCGTCAGCCGCCTGCATGCTGCTCTTGGTATCGGAAAAAAAATTCTGGTCGCCCGGGGTGTCGATTAAGTTCACGGTATGGTTCTTCCAGCTAAATTGGTGAAAGCCGCTACTGATACTGGATCTGCGTTTGAGCTCCTCGGGCTCAAAATCCATGGCCGTGTTGCCTTCTTCTACCTTGCCCAATCTTTTAATGACTCCGGACCTGTAAAGCATTGCTTCCGCCAGGGATGTTTTACCAGCGCCCCCATGACCAATTAGTGCAATGTTTCTGATACGCTCCACCTTTTCACTCATTTAGATACCTCTTTCCCTTGTTTTTATGTCGATAAAATTTTTAAACGTGAATGTGTATCTTTTTCATTGAAAAAAATCAAGCCCAAAATAATGTTAGCGTCCGCTTAAAGACGGTTTAATAAGATGAAAAATTCGCGATTGCCTTTGGGTCCGAGCAGGGGCGACGGGAAAACCGGTTGAGGTTTCAGTTGAAGGGTACGGAAAAAGTCCGCCAATTCTGTGACGACCTGTTGATGGATCTGTGGATCCTTCACAACACCGCCTTTTCCGACCTGGCCTTTTCCGACTTCAAACTGCGGTTTTATCAGCGCCAAAATTGATGCCTTGGGTTTCATGAACTGCAAAACGGCTGGAACAACAATTTTAAGAGAAATAAAGGAGACGTCGATGGTAATCAGGTCCACCCGTTCAGGAATCGCATCACCTGACATATGGCGGACATTGGTCCGCTCGATCACGATCACGCGCTGGTCCTGGCGAATTTCCCAGGCCAGCTGCCCATAGCCCACATCTACAGCATAGACGCGTTCGGCGCCGTGTTGTAAAAGACAATCCGTAAAGCCGCCTGTTGAAGCACCCACATCGATGCAAACTTTGCCGGTCACATTCAGCGGCAGGTTTTGCAAAGCGGCCTCAAGTTTAAGGCCACCTCTGCTGACATAGGCGATATCGCGACCCTTCAATTCAATTTTATCATTGCTGGAGACAGAAAAGCCTGGCTTGTCGACAGGTTGATCGTTGACCAGAACTCGACCGGCCATGATCACCGCTCGAGCTCGTGGTCGACTTCTGATCCATCCCTTTTCAACAAGGATTAAATCCAATCGGTGTTTTTTTCTGGGCACTTGGCTCTACGTTGGAAACGGCAGTGTGATGCATCGGTTGATTAAACTGCCTGGCTTTTTGGCCATCCGTTCTGCCGCTTGGAAGAAGAGGCCATCAGGCTTTTGGCGGCCTCCACAATGGCCTCTGCATCGACGCCATACTTGGATCGGAGTAGTCTTTGCGGGCCATGTTCGACAAACGTATCAGGAATACCGATACGTTCCAGCTGAAAGCCGGTGATGCCGGAATCATTTAATTCCTCCAAAACAGCGCTGCCGAATCCTCCTTGACGGACATTTTCCTCAACGGTAATGATGCGCGGAATCTTTTTAGCCAGAGAACAAATGAGCTCGGTGTCCAGCGGCTTTACAAACCGGCAGTTAACAACAGCTGCGGATATGCCCAGCTCGGTCAATTCTGAATGGGCGTCCAATGCCTCGCATACCGATCGACCAATAGCCAGGACAAGAACATCTTCGCCTTCTTTTAATAGTTCAGCTTTGCCGATTGGAAGCGGCCGGATGTCCTTTTCAAGAATTGTCCCTGTGCCGGCCCCCCGCGGATATCGAAGGGCAATCGGGCCATCGTGTTTTAGAGCCGTAATCAGCATCCGGCGCAGTTCGTTTTCATCTTTAGGCGCCATGACCACCATGTTGGGCAAATTTCGCAGATAGCAAAGATCAAAAAGGCCGTGATGGGTGGATCCGTCTTCACCGACGATACCACCGCGGTCGAGGGCGAAAACGACATGCAGCGACTCGAGACAGACATCATGTAAAATTTGATCATAGGCGCGTTGCAAAAAAGTGGAGTAAATGGCAACTACCGGTTTCAGGTTTTCCGTGGCCAGGCCGGCGGCAAACGTCACCCCGTGCTGTTCCGCAATTCCCACATCAAAAAATCTTTCCGGAAACAGTTCCGAAAATTGAGCCAGACCGGTACCTTCGGGCATTGCAGCCGTCACGGCAATAATTCCTTGATCTTCTTTGGCCAGTTGGACCATGGCATCGCCAAACACCTGGGTATAGGAGGGATTCGGGTTCTTTTTATCCAAACAGTTGCCGGTTTCGACTTCAAAACGAGTGCACCCATGAAAATAAACAGGATTCTTTTCAGCCGGCGGATATCCCTTGCCTTTTTGGGTGGAGACATGCAAAAGCACCGGCCCATTTAAGTACTTTATATTATTAAGTATATCAATTAAATGATTTAATTTGTGTCCATTGATGGGTCCAAAGTATTCAAAATTAAAAGCTTCAAATAGCATTCCCGGGGTCACGAAAGCTTTCAAGCTCTCTTCGGTTCTTTTAGCCAGCTGATAGATGTCATCGCCAAATTTGGGCAGCGATTTTAAAAAATCACCCAGTTCCTTACGGAGTTCCTGCATTTTTTTCCCGGAAAATTTGCGGCTCAAGAAAGAGGATAGGGCGCCGACATTGGGTGAAATCGACATTTCATTATCATTGAGGATCACAATGAGGTTTTTATCTTTATGGGTGTCTCCGGCCTGGTTGAGGCCCTCATAGGCGATACCGGCGGTCATTGAGCCATCACCAATCACGGCAATGACTTTGGCGTTTTCGTTTTTTAATTCCTTGGCACAGGCGATGCCAAGGCTGGCGGATATTGAGGTGCTGCTGTGACCCGTAGTAAAAGCATCGTAAGGACTTTCGCTCCGCCGGGTAAAACCGGAAATCCCCCTAAACTGGCGCAGGGTATGAAATTGTTCTCGTCGACCGGTAAGCAGTTTGTGAGCATAGGCCTGATGCCCGACATCCCAGATGACCTTATCCCGGGGAACGTCGAAAACATAATGGATGGCAATCGCCAATTCCACGGCTCCCAGACTGGGCGCCAGATGACCTCCGGTTTTAGATACCACATCGACAATGGCCATGCGAATTTCTTCGGCCAGCAAGGGTAGTTCGTCACGCGGTATTTTTTTTAAATCTGTCGGTGAATTAATTTTATCCAATAAAGCCAATTTAAGATTACTCCTTTTTTCACGTTCGCCTGAATTTAAAATCAGGACGTCATCTGCTTTTAATCCCCCATATGGTGAGGGATGCGATTTTATCTTTTTCTTTCGACGATATATCTCGCTATGGCACGCAGCGGTTCGGCTTTTTGATCAAACGACTCCAGCGATTGCAGGGCATTTTCGATCAGCTCTCTGGCAAAGCGTTTAGACTGCTCCAGGCCCAGCAGGGAAGGGTAGGTGCTTTTATGACGAAGTTTGTCGGTTCCCACCGCTTTTCCCATTATGGCCGGGTCGCCTTCAACATTTAAGATATCATCGGTAACCTGAAAGGCAAGCCCAATTTGTCGGGCATAGTTTTCAAGTATTTGAATTTGGTTAAAATTCGCACCAACCAGTTCAGCGCCGCATCTCAAAGACACTTCAATCAGAGCGCCTGTTTTCAGGCGGTGCATGGATTTCAATTCATTCAGGGTCAGCCGGCTTCCTTCCGAATTCATATCAAGCATCTGTCCCTGAATCATGCCGCAATATCCAGCTGCATGTGAAATTAGCTGAATGACGTGCAGCCATTTCGTGGCCTGCTGTTCGTTGCCGGTGTTAATAGAAGACAAAGTTTGAAACGCCAAAGTCAGCAGCGCATCCCCGGCCAGGATGGCGGTGGCTTCGTCAAAAGCCTTGTGACAGGTCGGCTGGCCCCTGCGCATGGCATCATCATCCATGGCCGGAAGATCGTCATGGATTAAAGAATAGGTGTGAACCATTTCAAGGGCACAGGCAGCCGGCATAACATCTGCCAGATCGCCACCAACGGCTTCGGCAGCGGCCCCACATAATACGGACCGAAAGCGTTTGCCGCCGGCCATCAAAGAGTATGTCATCGCTTCAAGAAGGCGCTCTGGCTGCTCGGATGTTTTTAATATGGACTGAAGTGCAGCATTAATCCGCTTTATCTTCTCAACTAGATATGCATTCAAATCAAACATCATATGCTAATCATCAACTGCTTCATCGTCAGGTACAAATGGTTTTTCAGTCATTTGACCCTCTGAGTTCTTGAGCAACACAGAAATCTTCTTTTCAGTTTCGTCCAGCTTTTGAGAACAAAACTTTGTTAGTTTGATGCCTTCTTCGAACTTCTTAATCGCCTTTTCCAGCGGCAGATCGCCATCTTCTAGTTCCTGGACAATACGTTCAAGAAGTTTGATAGATTGTTCAAATGTTTTCTGGGCCATGTTCAGATTTTCCTTTTACCCGGCAAGTTAACGTACCTTTTGCAACCATTACTTCAAGATCCTGTTCAATGGATACAACTCTGGGATCCAAAACCAATTTTAAATCCGGGATGGTTCGCGTAATACTGTAACCCCGTTTTAAAATGGCAGTCGGGCTCAGCGTTTCCAGCTGAATGCTCAATTCACTTAATCTGGCAGCTTTGCGATCTATATTTTTATTATATGATTTCAATAACCTGTATTTATTTTGTTCAACAATAATCTTCAAATTGCGTGCCTGGTGGGTTGGGCTGTGAACCCACAATCGATCTTTCCACCACAGAAATCGTTCTCTGTGGCGCTGCTGCAGAATCCGGATATGACGCATCATTCGAGATGTATAATCATCAATTCGCAAACGCCAATCCGCAATTTTTTTTTGGGGGTCAACCAGTCGTTGCGACATGTCTTTGAGATTAAATCTCAAACGATCAGTGATGTTTACCATCCGGTATTTTAGATCCGAAGAAATGCCATTTAATTTCTGTAATAACTCTATTTTTACAGGAACCGCCATTTCGGCAGCTGCGGAGGGTGTCGGCGCTCTCAAATCCGCCACAAAATCAGCGATGGTATAATCGGTTTCATGTCCAACAGCGGAAATAATAGGAACCTTAGACATAAATATCGCTCTGGCAACGCTGTCGCTGTTAAATGCATGCAAATCCTCCAGGGATCCGCCGCCTCGGGCCAGAATGGCCACATCGACATCTGCCTGTTGATTCAATTTTTCAAGTGCATCAACAATTTCATTTTCGGCGCCTTCGCCTTGAACTTTGACGGCAACAACCTGGATGTTCATATTCGAGAAGCGACGATTGATAATATTGAGCATATCGTGAACCGCCGCGCCAGATGGCGAAGTGACCAAAGCGATTTTATGAGGTAAAAATGGTAGGGCTTTTTTATGTTTTTCATCAAAGAGTCCTTCAGCAGCCAGCTGTGCCTTGAGTTTTTCAAAGGCGATTTGCAGGGCCCCGATACCGGACGGTTCCAGATATTCAAGAATAATCTGATAGGATCCCCGGGGTTCGTAAACACTGAGTCGGCCCATACCGGTAATGCGCATACCGTCTTCAGGCTTAAATTTGAGCTGCCGTTGCTGGTTGCGAAACATCACGGCATTGATCTGAGATTCTTCGTCTTTCAGTGTAAAATAAAAATGACCGGACAAAGGCACTCTAAAATTTGAAACTTCACCCAAGATCCAGACAAACGGAAATTTTTCTTCCAGAAGGTATTTAATGTTGGCATTGAGTTCCGAAACCGAATACACTTTTCGCATCGGTTCCATTTTGCCAAATTCGTCCTGAGAATCGGTCATGTTTTTATCAATAGGGCTGATCATGCTCGCATCTTGCTTGTCTTAGAAGCTGGAATCCTGAGACGGCCCCTGCAAAACGTCTGATAATGGATATTATGTAAACTTTTATTAAGAACTTCGAAAAATGAGTGTTTATGTGAGTCAAAAAACGGTTGCTGTCCCCCCTTTTTGAAAGACCCCTCATTGTTTGTAATTTGGTACCGGATATCGCGCATTTCGTAATATGTCATTTTTTACTGTATTTTTCCAGCAACTCACGCACCGCCGGAATGATGTACATGTCCTCATGGGATATCAGGGATAGATGGCCGGCTAGGATTTTTATTTTTTTTTGCAGCGATTTGTGCTTGTCGATGACAACCCATTTCCTGCCTTTTACGATGCAAAGGCCGCTGCGGACCTTGATGCCCGCATTCTTGAGGTTCTCTTCAGAAACCGTAACTTGCATTCGTTCCGCCAGGTCTTTAAGCTCTTGATACAATTGGTCGGGTTTCATTTGATTTAGGTGCTGCAACCCTTGAAAATGGCAGCTTTTGTGTTATTATTATCAAACATTAAACTTTCATTCACAGGAGGCTTTAATATGGAGTCCATATCAACAAAACAAGCACAAGTCCAGATTCGTGTAAACGATTTTATTCGCAGTGTTTACAACTGGATGGCGATCGGTTTGGCACTAACTGGTTTCGTGGCCTTCTACATATCGAGCACACCGGCGCTGTTGAACCTTATATTTCGCAATCAGATCCTTTTTTTCGGCCTGATTATCGCTGAACTGGCTCTGGTGTTTATTATCAGCGCTCGTGTTCATCGAATGCAGGCTTCAACCGCCACTGCCCTGTTTGTCCTCTATTCGGCTCTAAACGGGGCGACGCTGTCGTTTATTTTTATTGTGTACACCCGTTCATCCATTGCATCAACATTCTTTGTTTGTGCGGCAACTTTCATTGCCTGCAGTATCTATGGCTGGACCACCAAGCGTGATCTGACCTCCATGGGCGGGTTCTTGATGATGGGACTGATCGGGATTATCATTGCATCGCTGGTCAACATTTTTATCCGCAGCTCAGCCATGCACATGATCATCAGCTATATCGGGGTGCTGGTTTTTATCGGTTTGACCGCCTATGATACCCAGCACCTGAAAACCATGGCCATTTCACAGCCAGCAGATGTCGGCGCCGGTGTTATTCGCAAGGGGGCCATTCTGGGTGCCTTGAAATTGTACCTGGATTTTATCAACCTGTTTTTGATGTTGTTGCGAATTCTCGGCAACCGCGAATAGTCTAATTATCGCAGATTATTTTTTAAAAATCCCTATTATAGATAGTAATTTTAATTTTAGTCCCAAATATTTGAAATATAATTAAATCTGCGGATAAATGATTTACCAACCCTGCGGACACTATCCCAGGGCGGCTTTGACGACATCGGCGATCTGTTGACAGTAACGCCGGGTTTCGTTTTCTTTCAGCCCTTCGACCATCACCCGGCAAAGCGGTTGGGTGCCGGAATAGCGTACCAGCACCCTGCCCTTCTCCCCCAACCTTTGCTCCACCGAACGAATCACGGCCACAATCTCCGGCACATTCTCAATCGCCGGTTTCTTTTTTACATCGACATTCAGCAAAACCTGTGGAAAAACGGTCATTGCGGCACTTAGCTCCGACAGCGGCCGATTGTCCTCTTGCATGATCTGAATCAGCCTGATGGCCGTCATCAGTCCATCACCGGTGGTATGTTGATCCAGAAAAATCATGTGACCTGAATCCTCACCGCCAATAATGGCTCCGTTGGCAATCATCTGTTCCAGCACGTAGCGATCACCGACTTGAGACATTAAATGGTTGATGCCCAGCTCTTTTAAGGCCAGTCGCAGTCCCAAATTGCTCATGACGGTGCTGACGACCAGATTGTTTTTCAACTTGCCTTTGCGCTTTAATGATCGGGCACATATTGCCAATGTACGGTCGCCGCTAATGACCTGGCCCTTCTCATCCACGGCAACCAATCGGTCACCATCTCCATCAAAAGCCAGGCCGATATGCGCTTTTTGCGCGAGGACTTTATCAATCAACCGCTCAGGGTGCTCGGATCCGCAGTTCGCGTTAATATTTTTTCCGTCCGGCTCGATATGGATCGCCTCGACCTGTGCACCGAGATCTTGAAATAACCTCGGTGCAACGGCGTAAGTTGCTCCATTGGAGCAATCCAATATGATTTTCAGGCCGCTGAACGGCCTGGCTTTGGACAATGGTTTTTGCAAAAAAGTGAGGTAGCGCTCAGGTGCATCCTTGAACGTTTCGATCTTGCCCATGCGCTGATTGGATTTACCATCAAGGTGATCGATCTTATTCGTCAGCACGAGCTGTTCAATCTCGTCTTCTTTAGGGTCGGGAAGCTTGTAGCCGGCAGTGTCAAATATCTTGATGCCGTTGTCGTAAAATGGATTATGCGAGGCGGATATGACAATTCCGGCGGCCGCATCGGTTGAAGCGGTCAGATAGGCCACCGCCGGCGTCGGCAAAATACCGGCCAACCAGGCATCGGCACCCATGGAAACAATTCCAGAAACCAGGGCATCCTCAATCATATCCCCTGACTGACGGGTGTCTTTTCCGATGATAATTCTTGCTGGATCGGCCGTGTCACCGAAAATCGAGGCGACTGCCCGGCCGATGCCGAAGACGGCTTCAGTTGTCAACGGATATTCATTTGCAACGCCGCGGATGCCATCTGTGCCAAAAAGTCTGTCCATAAAAGAGGCTACTGTTAAATTGGTTGAATTGGTTATCCTGTGTATCCCCCAAACCAATATAGCGAATAAAACCAATCGAACCAATAAAATCGTTACTTTATTTGAAAGACGGGATTACGTTGAGCGCCTCATTGACCACCGCATCAACAATTCCCTGGAGCCATTGGGTTCCGATAACCGCATCGGACGGCGGCAGACCCTGAATCACGGCAATATAATCCGGGCCGCTTTTCTTGATGCCCTTATGGATTTTTTCAAGAAAAACATCTCGGTTATCCGTATCACCTGTCTCGCTTCGGCGCTGATCGAGCAGATTGTGCACTCGAGACCAGCAGGCCACCAATTCTTTTTTTTGCTGCAAAGCAGCAGACGGCCGGCGAATTGCGGCGGATTTTTGAACTTGGATATCCGTGGCTTCCTGGATCTTGTGACAAAGGGCTTCGAGTCGATTGAGCCGCTCTGAGATTGCTAGATTGACTTTTTCCTTGAGTCCGGCCAGCAGCGACTCTGGAAACGATTCCGAGGTAAACTGAGTGCGTACTTGAAGGTACCATTGACCCAGCGCAATCAGATTGGCAATATAAATAATATTGTTGGTGATCACCCGTCTTTCGTTTCGATACCGACCGGGTTGATAGGTTAAATTGCCCGCTTTCTGGGCGCCGCCATACAACAGGCGTCCAGGCCTGAGTTCATCTCTGCGAACAATGGTACCGGCAGCAACCGTGGTTCCGTATGCCAGTCGACAGGGGCCAACCAGACCTCCCTGTCCGCCCAAAAATATCGGCGGTTGATTGAGCATCACTCCTTTAGGCACGTCTCCGATCAAAGATGCCGTTGCTTTGTCCTGGTTGGGTGTAAAGTTAAAATGAACGTAGGAACTGCCCACTTCACTGTGATTTTGGCGACCGGTCCCTCCGGCCATCAGGCAATCGCAAAAATTGATTAGACTTCCCAGGGTGACAAACGGAAAGAGGATCGTATGTTTGGTGCCCACGGTGTGTGCAATGCTCGCCTGTTCCTCAAAAATGCTGGCCTTGCGCACATGCGACCCCGAGCCGGCTTTCGCTTTTGCCAGGAAAACGGCATCTTCAAAAAGACCACCCTTAAGTTCAACCCCGGGTCCGATCTGGCAGTTCTTAATGGTCGCCGGAGCTTCGTGTCCGATCGTTGCGCCTTTTAAAATAAGCGTTGCATCACCAAAGATCCGGCAACCCGCGTAAATCGTCACATCGTTGCCTGAGATTCGATCAACATCAACTTCCGGACCGATTTCGATGCTCTGCGGACAGGCAATTCGGACGCCTTTGGCAATTAACTGCGCTACTTTTGATTCTTTTTGGCGTGTCATGCGGCCTTCAAAATTGTGGTTGTCGAGTCAGCGACCACCCGCACCGCGGGCGGTTTGGATTTTACCGCCAAAGGCGGCAAATGCCAGGGGCGCGAAGTACCCTGAGCGTTGAAAACAACGCGGTGAAACCGGGCGCCAGGCACCCGCCTTGGAGAACCCGGTTAAGACCCGGTTCGATTTTTTTGTTTCACATCATCTTTAATGCGTTTAACATGCCCGCGACCCAGTCCCTTTACTTCGCAGCCCAGCTCAAAATAACGCCGTATTTTTTTATCGTCCAGCACACCGAAACAATCGATGACGGCTGCAGGACGCCCGATCATTTTCACCACCTCGTCGGGTTGTAGCTCGAGGTACTGCTGGTGCCGAACAGCAAAAACAACCGCATCGGCAAATTCTAGGGCTTTGGATAAATCCGATTCGATCCGGGTTTCACCCAGTTTCTCCTGGTTGCGGAAAAATCGTTTCATGGAATGATCCGGTGCCGGATAGACATCCTGCTTTTCAAGTTCCCACCAGTGTTTGACATAGGGGTCGTTTACCGCAATTTCTGCTCCCATCTCGGTTAATTTGCGAACGATGATCTCAGAGCCGCTATAGCGTGTATCGCCCACTCCCTGGCGATAAGAGGCTCCCAGCAGTACGACCTTCGAGGCCGCGACAATCTTGCCCATGTTGCGCAGCGCATCCCGAACCTGCTGCGGCACTCTCAAAGAACGCGAATCATTGATGTCAATGGCGGCCGGCGTAATTTTAAACACATCATCTTCAAAGCCCATCAGCGTGTGGTAGGCCCACACACCCAGCCCGCCGTCTTTCGGCAGGCAATAGCCGCCGATACCGGGTCCGGGAAAAATCATGTTGCTATGGGTGGGGCGAACTTTAATGGCTTCGATGACCTTGATGAGATCCACGCCGTTGCGCTCGGCAAATACACTCCATTCATCTAAAAAGGCCAGGATGGTCGCGCGGTAAGAATTTTCCACGATTTTACAGGTTTCGCTTTCAATCGGCCGGTCAAGTACGGTAAGCGGATATTTTTCCACGTTGAGTATTTCGCCTAAAAATTTGTGCACACGCTCCCGCGCTGCATCATTAGTCCCGCTGCAAACCCGCCAGAAATCGCGCACGGATGCAACATAATCCCGACCCGGCATGACCCGTTCAAAGGAATGAGCCAGAAGCGGCTCGCAATCCGTCAAACCGCGTTTTTCAAATGCTTTCTTAATGATCGGATAGGCCACATATTCGGTCGTTCCCGGCGGCACCGTGGTTTCAATCAGTACCAGGCATTCGGGTTTAATTTTTTCTCCGATGGTTTTTAGGCTGTCTTCCAGGGCCGCGATATCGGCATGGCCCTGGCGAACATTGCCGAATGTTTCTTTAAAATAGTCACACTGCACATCAACGATGACGACATCGGCCAAACTCAACGCTTCGTAGCTAAAGGTGGCAATCAGGGTTTTTTTCTCTTTGACACAGCGTTCAATCAGGGGTGCGACTTCGGGGTCTTCAGCCTCAACCGGTGCGATGCCTCTATTGATATAATGAATCTTCCAGTAGGATCGGGTTGAGGGCCGCTGCATCCCAATAACAAACTTGTTGGAGCTGTTGCTGTCCGGATCCGTCGAGTCGGCAACAACGCCGGCCATCACCGCCCCGACGAACCCAACGCCCATAACCACAACAATTTCTCGCCCCATCAATCGCTGTTCTTTAACGATTCCCTGTAAACGCTTAAGCTCCTTTTGATAATCTTTTTCCTGTGGCAGCGGGAAAACATCACCGGCCGGGCTAACCGAAACCGGCGGTACATGATTTGAATTTCCCTGCTCCTTTGAAATCTGCATAAACATCTCCATTCTCGTTTGATCGCTGTTAATTTTACTGGCTATTTCAGTTAATTATCATAATTTTCAAGAAGAATATTATCATAAGGCCAGGATAAATCAAACTTAAATTGAGCGCATTCAAAGCCCTTGTTCTTAAAGTTGTGGCTCGAATGTTTGAACCGTCGGTAGGCCGTTGTGAACTAAACAATAATAATTTCAAAATGTTATGAGGCAATCGGTTTTTTTGGATTGAAAGACGGCTAAAATTATGATTTAATTTAATATAATCGGTTTGCCACATCACCGACCCTAATTCATGGTCTATTTGCTTAGAAGGGGTTGCAAAACTTCAGGTGGGGTTTTGAAACCACTTATAGAAAGGAGTTGCGTTTAATGGCACGCATACTTATTATCGATGACGAATCTCAAATCCGATCGATGCTCCGTCTGATGCTGGAAAGAGTTGGATATGAGGTCGTCGAGGCACCGGACGGCATCGAAGGCATAAGAAAATACAGAGAGAAACCTGCCGACCTGATTATCACAGACCTGATTATGCCGAATAAAGATGGCATCGGTATGATCATTGATCTCAAAAAAGAGTTTCCCAGTGTAAAAATCATTGCCATGTCCGGCGGAGGGGTAAATCGTCCTGAAGGATATCTGGATGGTGCCAAAAAACTGGGTGCAAGCCGCACTCTCACGAAGCCCATTGATAGGGAAAAAATGTTGACGGCGGTTAAGGAAACACTTAAAGAAAACATCCCTGACGCTGAGTCGTCAGCATGATGTATTTATACGGCATTTCTTTTTTCAGAACAGTTTGCGCGCGGCTGTTTAAACCGCCACTCATTGCGCTACCGCAAGACAATCGTCACATGTTCTGTTCTCGGCAACGGCTATTTTATATTGGTCAAAGGACCACCCACTGCGATCCTTAATCGTTCCTTTGACCGCTTACCTGCACTCAGCGGCCCGCCATTCTCAGCCCTAAGGACACACGGCTTAAAGGTTTTTGACTTTACAAATTCTTCCGGACTATTATTATAAAAGAAAACGATTGCGGTTCAAAAGGAGAAAGCTCACCGGCAGCATCCAAATTGAACCAAAGGAATAAGGTTTGAAGAGATTGGCTTTTATATGCTGTTTCATCCTTCTTGCTCCGCTGAAAACGGAAGGCGATGTCATTTTTTTTAAAGATGGCATGAAAACCGTATGTCAAGAAAAAGCCTGGGAGGAAGGCGAGGAAATAAAATGTGAGTATAGTGGTGCAATCCTGAGCTATCAGAAAAAAGATGTGATCCGCATCGAGAAAGTAAGGACCGAAAAGCAACCTGTAAGCCCTTCTGATCAAACCCAATCGCCGATTGAAACCACTGCGAAACCGGCGACGGTGGCTCCCGAAGTCCAACAGCCCCCTGCATCTGATAAAAAACCATCCGTCCAAAACAAATCCGAAGCCATCACAAAAAAGGCTGACGGTTCTGAAACAAAGGGATTGGAATTTTATAACCCCAGACGCCCCCAAAAATACTGGACCAGTGCAAACTCAAAACACCATGGTTTCAAGGAAGCCATCGCAACGCTGGCAAAAGAGTATGATCGCACACCGGAATGGATTCAACATCATATGGGGGAAACCAATGACCTTTATGAAATCCATCAAAATTTACAGACCAGCAAATTAAATGCCCCGGTGGTGCTAACGGAGAGTGACAAAGAAAAGGTGCCGGAAACCCTTTTCTACAACCCGAGGCGACCGCAGAAATACTGGACCAGCATTAACTCAAAGCACAAGACCTTCGTTGAAGCAATCGCTGCGCTGGCCAAAGAATATGGGCGCACGCCGGAATGGGTCCAGCAGCATATGGGAACCACCAACAACCTCGGCGAAATTCACCGGAATCTGGCAAACCAAAAGGAGACTGAAGCATCACCGTAAATTAGAGCGGCAGGCGGACAGTGAGCGGATTGGCAATGCGCTTGATCCGCACATAGGATCAGATAAAGCTCAATGGTTCCTTATTTACGGTATTTACTGTTTGAAACCATTGCGCGTCATTGCTTTAGGCCGCACGATTCCTTATGTTGACAACCCAAAAATTTTCTTGTACGATTTGAACCAATTATATTGTAATATAGACTATTTATATTAACTTTTGTCATCAACCGCAAAGCTGCTGCCAAGCTTTGCAAATTTTCGAAAGGCCCGGCGCTTATGCTTTCCATCAGTCGCGATGTTGTCGCACTTATTCGGATATTTGCCAGCTGTTTGACAGCCGCTTTTTTGATTTTCTTCATTTCTTCGTTGTCCGGGGAGGACCTGATTAAAAACAACAGTTTCATTGAAGATCTGGATCGAATTCTTTCGGAAATTACAGTTGAATTGGAAAGTGGTATCGACGACCGGATTAAACAGCTTGGAGAAGTGCCCGCCATTAATCCTTACAAGAAATTTTACTGCGCCGAATTTGCAAAAGAGATTCACGAAGTTTCATATTTAACTGAAAAACAGAAAATTTTGTTCGATGCATATAATGTCCGCGACTTTGAAAGTAAGTCAAAGCGCCTGGTGGCATATTCAGAAACTGCCGACATGCAGGCTCTGATGAATGAGCTTGAAATTGTAAAAAGAGAGCTGAAAAATTCTGTAAATTTGATTGATAAAAGGCGCAAAAAACTCGTACGCCAGAGGACAGCCTATATTATCCTATTTTTCGTACTCTGGATCGTGATCTATTTCTATTACAGCCGCGGCTTTATCAGGCGATAACGCCATAATTTTTATCCGCTATGTCCACCGGGGATAACGGAAACCCATTCTTCATGTATCAATCATTCTATAACTTAAAAATTAAGCCGTTCCAGATCACAACAGACCCGAAATTTCTGTGGCTCGGTGAAAAGCATAAGGAAGCCCTGGCAACGCTTAAATATGGTATTTTGGAAAACAAGGGCTTTCTCCTGCTAACCGGTGATGTTGGAACCGGCAAAACCGTTTTAATTCACGGCCTGGTCAAAATCATCGACGTCTCGGCAATTGTCGCCACCATTCCTGACCCCGGTCTGAGCAGTATTGATTTTTTTAATTTTCTTTCTGAAGAATTCAAAATGAACCGGCGTTTTGAAAGCAAAGGCGCCTTTCTGATCCATTTAAAACATTTCCTTTACAAAGCCTCGACAACCGACAAGAAAGTTCTGTTGATCGTTGACGAGGCTCAGCGGCTCAATAATGAGCTCCTCGAGCAAATACGGCTTTTATCAAATATTGAACTGGACAGCCGCAAATTGATCAACATCTTTTTTGTCGGTCAAAGCGAATTCAACAAAACGTTGAGTGAAGAGCGCAACAAGGCTGTCAGACAACGGATAACGGTTAGCTACCATATTGATCCGCTGACCGAGAAGGAGACGCACGAATACATCACCCATCGTCTCAAAGTTGCCGGCTGCAGTCGAGAGCTTTTCAAACCGGAGGCGGTTCGGGAAATCTACACGTTTTCTCACGGATATCCGCGACTGGTGAACATCATCTGTGATCATGCGTTGCTAACCGGATATTCCGTTGGGAAAAAGACCATTGATGCCGGGGTGATAAAAGAATGTGAAAAGGAACTCAAACTTCCCCTGAATGACACAACCCAGGAAAGACAGGTTCAGCGATCCCTGGAGCCTAAAGAGAGCCCTTTCGCGGTGCTTCAAAACCAGTCTAGAGGCAAGCGAGCTGGATATTTCGCCGCGATCGTTTTGCTGTTTGCAATTGTCGGTTATTTTTTATTCAATTTCCAACTCAAAGACTCACCCCGTTGGAAAATGGAGGAAATCGCGCCACAATCCTATGAATCCCCAGCTTTAAAAGCCAAAGAATCTTTTGTCCCCGGATCAATGGGCGAAGATGCCATTAAAAAAGAAGAGTCGCCGATTGTAAAAAGGTTTGATGAGCAGGCAGTGGAGAGCGGAAATGCGGCGGAGTTGGGCCAGACAGTGATCAACAGCGAAAATGATGAATTATCATCCGATCCACAAGTCAGCCCTTTTCCGGACCGGAAAATCGTAATTTACTTCAAGCACAACTCCAATGATCTGCCGGATCGGGCCTTTGATATGCTGGATCGCATTGCAGATTTTATGGTCAACAATCCGAAGACCAGTATCAATATCAACGGATATACGGATTCAACCGGAGCATACAGTTACAACGTCAGCGTTTCGCAGTTCAGAGCAAATATGGTCAAAGGCTACCTGGTCGGCAAAGGCGTTCAGCCGCTTAAAATAAAAGCCTTAGGCTTAGGCCCTGAAAATCCGATTGCCAGTAACGAAACGGAAAAGGGCAAACAAATGAACCGCCGGGTTGAAATTGAGCTCAATATCGACAAGCCCTAATCGCCTCACGCAAAGGCGCAAAGCCGCCGAGACTAGAAATTTTTCAAATCATCTCCCTGCCATTTTTCCTTTGCAGGCTTTGCGGCTTCGCGTGAGGAAAAATCAATGGTGTTAAGCTAATTGCCGAAGCCGAATCGGGTTTTTAATAATGTCACCGTCGCTGCGCTCACTTTGAGCTTGCTGATCTCCTCGGCAGACACCCAGCGCGCTTCGACTGCATCATCTCCCGGTGAGGGGTTCCCCGTGACATAGTCTGCTGCCAGATCAACGATCACATAATGGAACCGTACCTTTCCAGCCGCATCCCGCTCAATAACGTCAAAGGTATAAATCGGCTTTGCAGCCTGAATTTGTATCCCTGTTTCTTCCCGTATTTCTCTTTCGGCAGCTTCCTGTAACGTTTCACCGATCTTCACACTGCCGCCGGGGATCGCCCACAAATCTTCCGCGGGCGGTTGCCCTCTTCTTACCAGTAAAACACGCTCCTCCTTGAATACCACGGCACCCACAGCCACCCGCGGATGGTCCGGATAATCGTTTCTCTTTTTCAAAATGTAATTTTTCAAGATTCAAAGCTCCTCGATCAAATGCTTGCTGGTTTTAGTGTCCCGGTATCAGATTTCAGAGGTCAGACGACAGAAGACAGATGAAAGATGACAAAAACTATATGACGCGTTACGCCGCCTGACTTCTGTTTTCTGTCTTCTGACCTCTGTTTTCTAATACTTGACACCCAGCGGTCATTGGCCTATTGTCCCAGGATTAAACAAACCACGGATCCACACTTATCACGATGCATTTGCGTTCTCAATAACAAGGCTGCCCATATGGAATTTCAATCCAAACTGCCCGACCTGGCGGTCACGATTTTTTCGGTTATGACCCAGCTGGCCATTGAGCACGGCGCGATTAACCTCTCCCAGGGTTTCCCGGATTTCGATACTTACCCCGATCTGGTCTCACTGGTAGAAAAATATATGCGTGCGGGTCATAATCAATATGCCCCCATGCAGGGTGTCATGGCGCTGCGGGAACGAATTGCCGAAAAGGTGCACAACCTGTATGGCGCCCAATACAATCCGGCGACCGAGATCACCGTCACCTCCGGTGCCACCGAGTCCGTTTTTGCAGCGATTTCTGCAGTCGTCCAGCAAGGTGATGAGGTCATTATATTCGAGCCGGCCTATGACGCTTACGATCCCGTCGTCAGACTCAACGGCGGCATTCCGGTTTATCTTCAGCTAAAATTCCCTGAGTATCATATCGATTGGAATCAAGTTAAAAACGCCGTCAACAGAAAGACCAAGCTCATCATTTTAAATTATCCTCATAATCCCACCGGAGCCGTTCTGTCAAAAGAAGATATTTCAAATCTCTCGGAGATCGTTAAAGACACCGAAATCCTTATCGTCAGTGACGAAGCGTATGAGCACATTATCTTCGATGGTTTACATCATGAAAGCATTTCCAGGCACCCCCAACTGGCGCGACGAAGCTTTGTGATCTGCTCATTCGGTAAAACCTATCACACCACCGGCTGGAAGATCGGCTACTGCCTGGCTCCCGAACCGCTTTCAATCGAATTGCAAAAAATTCATCAATACCTGACATTTGCATCCAATACGCCGATCCAGATGGCCTATGCCGAATTTATGCAAAACAAAGACCTGTATCTCGGCCTGCCCGATTTTTATCAGCAAAAACGGGATCTGTTTTTAAGCCTGACAAACAGATCCCGTTTTAAACCCCTTCCCTGCAAAGGAACCTATTATATTATGCTGGACTATTCGCAAATTTCAAACGAGCCGGATTTCGAATTTGCCAAACGTCTGACGACCGAATTCGGGGTTGCGGCCATTCCGCCATCCGCCTTTTATCATCGAAAGGATGATCACAAGGTGTTGCGGTTTTGTTTTGCGAAAAAAAGCGAAACGCTCGAGAGTGCCGCAGAAAAGCTATGCCAGGTCTGAGGTCAAAAAATTCCGTGAAATCAAAAAAGGATGAAGCCCGTCAGGAACTGGACCG
>Ga0209742_10000139_pt1 | contig 41277 bp, 35 predicted proteins | sample DeeMarSeWOR38_10_FD_187462 | JGI IMG/M metagenome (GOLD analysis project Ga0209742, IMG submission 187462) | Marine sediment microbial communities from White Oak River estuary, North Carolina - WOR-3-8_10 (SPAdes) (version 2) | ecosystem: Environmental > Aquatic > Marine > Intertidal zone >...
CTGACATAACATGTCCCCACATCCGCGGGCATTCCTCTATCCGGTGTTCAGGTATCAGTAAACAGATGACAGAGTTCAGAGAACAGAAGTCAGAAAATCTGCTTGGTCACTTGGTATTCGCATCTGTCTTCTGTCATCTGACATCTGTCCTCTGAAAACCTGACACCCGACACCTGAAACCTAATAATATTTGAGACCGGCAGCCAGAAACCGGTAGCCAGAAGCTATTGATTTTCGATGGCATACAGGGCTGCACCAATGGCTCCGGTTAACTGGGGATAATCCGGAACCAGAATACGTCTTTCAATGATTTCCTCTGTCATTTTGACCATAAAAGGATTGTGAGCCACCACGCCACCGGTCATGACGACTTTTTCCGTCAAGGCGTCCATCTCCAAAACCCGTTTAATCATCGAATAGAATACCCCTTTGACGATGTCGGGCAAATTTTTGCCCTGGCGGATATTTTCCAGGACCTCCGTGGCTGAAAACACGGTACAGAAGCTTCCCAGTTTGACCATGTTTTCGGATTGGCTGGCCAGTCGGTCCATCTCGTCGAGAGAGACATCCAGGCGCATGGCCATTTCTTCCAGAAAGGCGCCCGTGCCGGCTGCGCACTTGCGATTCATTTTAAAACCGGTGCGTTTGCCGGTTGGATCGAGTTTTATGATTTTGTTATCCTGCCCGCCGATATCAATAATGGTGGTTGAAAATGGAAAATAATAAAAACAACCTTTGGCATGGCAGCCGATTTCCGTTTTCGTATCCCGGGCAAACGATACGTTCTTGCGGCCGTATCCAGTTGCAACGGTGTTCACGATGCCGCTCTTTTGGATATCCGCCATTTTTAAGGCCGAAGCCAGACAGGTGTCCGCGGTGGCGGCAAAATCGGTTCCGGATTTTTTGACCGCACGGCCGATGATATTTTTGTTGTTGTCGAGGATGACGACCTTTGTGCGAGACGCCCCCACATCGACACCTGCGTAGGTTTTTTTTGAAACCATGGCTGTTAAACTGGTTAAACTGGTTTAATTCGTTCTATAACTTAAGATTAGGACAATAGGTAAGATAAACAAACCAAATTAACCAATCTAACCGATAAAACGAAGCTTTCTGTTATTTTGACTCCAGCCCTTTCACCAGGGCGCTCAGGGTGTGGTTATACGGCGTCTGGGTTCCGGTGCGGCTGCCATATTCCACGAATTTGCCGTTGATAAAATCAATTTCGGTACGCCGGCCGGCTTCGATATCCATCAACATGGACGGTTTGTGATCACCGGCATCTCCCATGTAATCCATTGCATAGGTATAAAAGTCCCATCCCAGTTCGATTTCATTGGCCCGGGCAACCCGGATGCACTCTTTTACCAGCGCATCGACAATCTGAAAAACGATCGGATCGTTCATCACTCGCGACATCGTCAATCCGGTAACCGCACAAACCGGATTCATGCAGGCATTCATGACGCTTTTGCGCCAGACCTTTGAAATAATGTTATCGGTGTGCTCGGTTGTGAGGCCGCATTTACTGAGCACATCGGCAATGGCAGTTGCCGAACTGCGGGATTGCGAATCCAGTTCCTGAATGAAATGCGGTGGGTGGTGGAAAGGCATTTTGACATGTGCCGGGCCTGCCAGACCGCATCCATAATTGACAACGGCGCGCATGACATCTGTCTTGCCCAGTATTTTGGCCAGCTCCAACTCGGTATCAATTCCATTTTGCCAGCTGACGATTGCCAAGCCCCCTTTGTGAAAGCTTTCAATGGCCGAAGCAATCAGCGGCAGCGCATGGGCCTTGACGGTGATGAAAATCACATCCGGGTCGTAGCCGGCCAGCTCATCAACGTGGGCGCAGGTTCGTGTCACCTTGTGCTGCATATTTTCTGCCCCTTCGAGCAAAATTCCGGGATCCAAAGCCGGAATCAGCAAATCCGGGACGACATCACAAAGGGTGACTTCATAACCGCCTTTGGCCAGAAAGCAGGCGACGATGCACCCCACCGGCCCGGCACCGATTACACCAAAAGATTGAGGATTAAATTTTGAGGCAGCGCTCATTTAATACCTTCCCCTTAATGTTGTTGTAACACAGCGAAGTGTCCCAAAGTCTTAATGCTGAGTTACGGATACGGCAGTTTTAGAGAAAAATACGAATATCGAATTTCGAAATGCGAAACAATGATCAAAATTTTAAATCCGAATGTCCAAAAAAGTGTTTTGAATTTTTGTCATTTGATGTTCGTATTTTGTTTCCGATTTCGAGTTTCGGATTTCGAATTTCCGCCTTGCGGTTACCTTTCCTGTTTGGGACGTTCGTCGATGACGCGCACGGCTTTGCCTTCGCTGCGGGCAATCGCCTTCGAATCGACCAGCTGCACATCAACGCCGATTCCCATCATGCCTCTGATATGGCCTGCGATCTTGCCTTCGATTTCATGTCTTCGATCTTCACCGGCCTCATAAATTTGTTTTTTGGCCTCCACCTGAACGCGGAGATGGTCGAGATATCCCTTTTTGCTCACCACCAGCCGATATTGCGGTTCGACTTCATCGATTTCCAGCAGGAGGGCCTCAATTTGTGATGGAAAAACATTCACACCGCTGATAATGAGCATGTCATCCGAGCGCCCGTAGATTTTGTCCATCCGGATAAAGGTTCGGCCTTCATGGCCGGGTTCGCGCCACAGGCGCGTGATGTCTTTGGTGCGGTAACGAATCATGGGCATTGCGCGTCGTTGCAGCGAGGTAAAAACCAGCTCGCCTTTTTCACCTTCCGGCACGGGCTCCAATGTCTGCGGGTCTACGATTTCAGCCAGGAAATAATCTTCATTGATATAAAGGCCGTTTTGATCGCCGGCGTCATAGGCCACACCGGGTCCGCAGAGCTCGGTTAGGCCATAGGCTTCGTGGGCTTTTATCCCCATGCGCACTTCGATTTCCTGGCGCATGGCCTCGGTCCAGGGCTCAGCACCGAACACGCCGACCCGTAAAGGCAGCTTTTTAATGTCGACCTTCATTTCTTCGGCACGCTCGGCAATCGTCAACGCATAAGACGGGGTTGCAAACAGAACCGTTGATCCGAAATCCTTCATGATGGTAATCTGGCGCTCGGTCATTCCTGAACTGGTCGGAACCACCGTGCAGCCGATGGCATTGGCCCCTTGATGAAATCCGAGCCCGCCGGTAAAAAGACCGTAGCCGTAAGCGTTCTGGACCACATCTTCTTTGCGGATGCCGGCGGCATAAAGGTTGCGGGCCATGCACTCTGTCCACTGTTGCAGGTCTTCGGCAGTGTATGGGCCGGTGATCGGTTTGCCCGTCGTTCCCGAAGACGCATGCACTCTGACCACCTCTTTCAATGGCACCGCGCACAGGCCGAAGGGATAATTGTCTCTTAGATCATTTTTGACGGTAAACGGGAGTTTGGCAACATCTTGCAGGCTTTTGAGATCTCCGGCTGCGATACCCATTTCTTTGAATTTATTCTTATAGAACGGGACCTTTTCAGATACCCAGGCGACGGTTTCTTTCAGCTTCTTCAACTGAAATTTTTTAAGTTCTTCAACCGGCATGCATTCAAACTTATCGTTCCAGGGCATGATCTTCCTCCTTTTTAGGTAACTGACGCGTTATGTTTGCCATAGCTGTAACTTTATATACAAGGCGGACGGACCGCAAAGATCCAGGGATAACCCTTGCCAATTTTACCATCAAAATTTTAAGGGTCTGAAGCCTAATGGCAATCAAATCATGCAGCTGTGGCGGCAGCTTCAAAACCCAGTTCAAAGGCCTTGATATTGATATCGACAAAAGCTTTTTTAGTGGATGTCCGAATGGCTTCCTTTACGTTGTCCGCCGATACCGGCATAATTCCGGTCTGGATCAATGAGCCCAGCAATACCATATTCAAAGACATGACATTACCGGCCTGTTTTGCCAGGGCGCGGGCATCAAAAGCGATCAGCTTGGCTGTTTTACTGCGGATCAACTCCTGGACCACCTTTAAATCCGGATAAGTTCCTTTGCCGATGGCCACGGTAAATGGCGGCAACGGTGCGGTATTGGTAATTACCACGGTATCGGCATTGCATTTGTTTAACGCTCGCAGTGTCTCGGAAGGCTCGAAGCCCAACAAGACATCCGCTTCGCCGTCTGAAATAATCGTGCTGGCAGCATCGCCAAATACGACCGCGGACTCAACGACGCCACCCCTCTGGGCCATTCCATGAATTTCACTCATGCGCACGGGGATGTCGGCCAGCAGGGCCGCCTCGCCGAGCACCTTGGATGCCAGCAGGTTTCCCTGACCTCCGACGGCTACAATGATCAATCTTTTAGTTTCCATAAATGAATTCCTATGATGTTTTTGCTTTTGCCTTCTCTTTCGAACGGACCGGCACAATGGCTTTTTCCGGGCAAATTTGAGCGCAAACCGCGCAGCCTGTACAAAGATCCGCATTGATCTGGACTTTTTCACCTTCGATGTAGAAAGCCGGACAGGCCAATTCATTGACGCACTCTCGGTGGTTTTTACATTTTTCATTGATATAAAACGGCTTGCCTCTGGCTTTTTTTAGACTCTGGGCATAAAGGGTGCAGGCTTCCTGGGAGATGATTACCGATACGCCTTTATAATCGATGGCTTCTTTTAACGTCTCGATACTCTTATTGATTCGATAGGGTTTGATTAGCGCCACGTGGGGCACGCCGATGGCCCGGACGATCTTTTCAATCGATACCCGTCCATAGCCTGTCAGGTTAAAATCGCTCATATCAACTCCCGGGTGGGGCTGATGACCGGTCATCGCTGTGGTACTGTTATCCAGAATCACCAGCGTAAAATTATGGTTGTTGAACACGGCGTTGACCAGTCCCGGGATGCCGGAGTGGAAAAAAGTCGAATCGCCGATAAAAGAAATGACCTTTTTATCGGTGGCGGTTGAAAACCCGCAGCTCGTGCCCACGGAAGACCCCATGCACAGAAGAAAATCTGCGGTTGAAAGCGGCGGCAGCACTCCGAGGGTATAACAGCCGATGTCGGTGGGATAGATGGTGCCGAGGCCCTCGGCCGCTTTTTTAACGGCGTAGTAAGTGGCGCGATGGGAGCAGCCGGCACACAGGTTGGGCGGTCTCTGGGGCACTTCCGGTACACTGGAGAGATCCGCTGTTTTGACCGGCGTATAAGGAACATTGAAGAATCTGGCAATGTTTTCTCGCACCTGGGCCGGATTGAACTCGTAAAGACGGGTAAACAGGTCTTTGGTCTTTCCGCGAATCTTTAGCGTCAGGGCTTCTTCCTGGGCAAACGCTTTGACCTGCTCCTCCATGTAAGGTTCACCCTCTTCAATGATCAGCACTTTTTCACAGGCTTTCAAAAAGCCCTTTATTATTTTTTCAGGCATGGGGTAAGAATATCCCACCCGCAGAAGTCTGACTTTATCGGTAATATCTAATTCTTTGACGGCGTCTGATGCGTAATTATAGCTGACTCCGTTGCAAACGATGCCCCATTTCCCACTGCCGGTGATGAAATTATACGGCGAGGCTTCCGACAATTCCGCGGCTTTTTCGATGTTTTCCAGGAGTTTCACATGCAACTTTCGGGAAACCGCCGGGACCGTCACCAGGTTGAAGGGGTCCTTGACAAAATCGCCTTTGGTTTTGGGTGTCCTTATTTTCCCCAGCGTAACGATTGCTGAGGAGTGGTTGATGCGGGTGGTCGTGCGAAACAGAACCGGTTCCTGCAGCTTTTCTGAGATTTCAAACGCATACGCGACCATCTCTTTGGCTTCTTCAACGCTCGACGGTTCTACCATCGGTAACCCGGAGAGTTTGGCATAGAAACGATTGTCCTGCTCATTCTGGCTGGAAAACATATAGGGGTCGTCAGCAGTGAGGACAATCATCCCACCTTTAACGCCCACATAGGCCAATGTCATCAACGCATCAGCGGCGACATTGACCCCTACGTGCTTCATTACACACATGCTGCGTACGCCCGAATTGGCTGCCGCTGCCGCAACCTCCATGGCCACCTTTTCATTGGTGCTGTATTCAAAATAGAGATCGCTTTCCTGGGAGACCTGGAAAAATTGCAGGGAAATTTCGGAAGAGGGAGTGCCCGGATAGGTACTGGCAACGGCAACGCCCGCTTCGATTGCGCCTCTGGCAATGGCTTCATTGCCCAGCAGCAGCATTTTTTGACCTGGGTTTTCGTTGAGTAGTTTGTGCATGACGACATCCTTTATCAATTCGCAGATTTTCGATATTTAAATTTGAAAGTGAAGATCCCATTCGGTATATTTAACCGAACCGAACTTTTAACTATTTTTTTAAATCGTGTCAATTCAATGGACAGACACCATTTTATGGTTGATGCTTGCGGTTAGCTACATTAAAGCTACATTGTAGATTCTGTCAAGCGAAAATATTGCATCCGATGGAGGGAAAATTTTATGATCGTGCGAAACGTAAGGGACCAGGCGGTAATGGAGACCACCTATCTTGCCCACGGCGGGGCGATTGCCCAGATGATCCTTGATCGCCGCATTTTAAAGGAAATCGGATTTCTGGCGATTGCGACGCTGGCACCGGGAAAAAAAATCGAATCCCATGTGGACCCTATGGAGGAAATCTATTTTGTGGCCAGCGGCTCCGGTGAAATGGCTGTGGATGATGAAAAGGCCCAGGTCGGGCCGGGAGATGCCACCTGGATACCGGCGGGATCATCTCATAGTCTGTTAAACAATGGAAATGAGGATCTGGTGATTCTTGTGGTGGCGTCACCCAATTGGTGATCGTTGGTTGTCCGTTGTTGGTGGTCCGTGGTCAGGTAATTATCTGTTGGGGGATTTTTACTGTCAGGTTCGCATTATGCAGGCGCCATATTGTGTTCGGCAAATCATACCTGGATTTTCGCTTCCTGCCAGCGAAGGGGCAGGCTTCGCGGGAATGACAAACTTGAAATAAGATAACTACCCGATTTACGGGGCTCTGAACTATCTCCGCCATATCAACGGACAACGAACAATTGACAACCGGCATCGAGCGACACGCTCGATCAGGGCTTTCTGCGCGTATAGATCGTTTTGTACTGCTCCGGCATCGATGCCATGCACTCGGTGCAGCCCGGCGCTTCGTCGGGATCAAAGGGCTCCAGACGGACTTCCAGGCCGATTTCCCTGTACATGTCGACCATTTCCGACAGTCGTGGCTCATCGTAGGTTGCCTGTCGTTGCCATCCCAGCTTGGACAGAGCCTCCTGACGTGTCATGGTTATTATTTTCCTTGATATGTTGGTTTCCTTTTCTGGCTGAAACTCGAAAGCCCTTCAAGAGCATCGGCTGCGCCGAAACTTTCGTGCAGGCGGCTGAGCTCAACTTCCACGGCTTCAGGTATGGCTTTTCCGACCTGCGCATCGATGATTTCATTGGCCATTTTGAGTGCCAGCGGTGCCTTGGAGCTTACGATTTTTGCCGTTTTCGCAGCCAGGTCTTCAGGCACCCCTTCAGGGGGCTCTCCGGCCAGCAGGCGGGCAACATTGTCAGAACTGCACATTTTCGCCAGCGGTTTAAATTTATCCGGCAGCTCACGTTGCCGATATTTATCCGGTTTTCCCTCTGATACCAGCTGGGATATCGTAGAATCAACCTCGCCCGGAGCCGCCAGGCGCGTAAAAATGCCCAGTGCCTGCAAATCTTCAGCATTGAGGGGACTGCCGGTAAAAACATAATATTTAGCGAGCTGTGGTCCGACCTGACGCGCCATGCGCAGCATCCCGCCCTGGCCGGGAAAGATACCGATGGCCGTTTCGGGAAATCCCATGGACCCGGCCGGGGTGGCAACAATGGCCTGGCAGGCCAGGGCCAGCTCGCTGCCGCCGCCCAGGGACAGTCCGTCCAACAGCGCAATGGTCAGCTTGTCCGAGTTTTCGATTTTAAGCAGCAGATCTTGCCCTTTGCGGGTAAACGCATAGATATCGTCGATTTTGTCTGCTTTTATCTTGTCGACAAACCACTTGATATCCGCTCCGGCCACAAATGCCTTGCCGGCGCCCTGAAACACGATGGCCTTGACACCCGGGTTTTGTTCAGCTTCTTCGAATCGTTGGCCGATCTGTGCAAACACGGTTTCGTTCAACGCATTCATGGCCTCCGGCCGGTTGATAGTGATATATGCAATATCGCCCCTGGTATGCAGGTCCACATAATTGAAGACAAAGGGCTTGCCGATTTCCTTTTGCTTGATGAGGAATTCCGGCATCTTGAAATCAGGATATTTCTGGCAGATGGCCTCCACGAGCTGGCAGGTCTTTTCGATGCCGATTTCATTCATGATTTCAAAGGGTCCCCGCGACCATCGCAGACCGACCTTGGCACCGCGATCGGTGTCCTCCATGGATGCAACGCCTTCCTGCACCAGAGTTGCCGTGACCCCCAGAAGCGCGCCATAATACCAATCGATAACGGCCGGTATTTTGGATTCATCGACATCGCCGTTCAGGTCCCAGTACTCACCGCTGTCCATTTGCGTTTTGAGAAGGGCAGGCGTTGCATAGAAAGGCCCCAGTTCATTACCCAGAGTGGTCGAGGCATGCACGGCGATGGGGATTCCACTGACATTCATGAGCTCAAATGGGCCCATGCCGATTCCCAAAGCCTTTTTGGCGCCTGCTTCAATGGTGGGAATATTGGCCAGTCCTTCTTCCAGCATGCGGACGGACTCATTACAAAACGGCACAAAGAACCGATTGACTGCAAAACCGGGCGCGTCCTTGACCACAATGGCGGTTTTAGCGTGAAGCTTGGCTGCCAGGGCTGTCTTTTCCAGCGTCTCAGCGCTGGTTCCATCATGTGGAATAATTTCCAGAAGACGATTTTTTGCCGGGTGATAAAAATAATGCATTCCGATGAAGCGGTCCGGTCGTGAAATTTTGTCCGCAAATTCGTGAACGTAGTAACTGGACGTATTGGTGGCCAGAATGGTTTTAGGCTGACAGATTTTATCCAGTTTTTCAAAAAGATCGTATTTGATCTGCTTGTCCTCGAACACGGCTTCAATCACCAGATCGGCGTCCGCCACCATTTCATAATCGCATGTGCCGATGACGCGCGACAGGATATCGTGAACCTGTTCCGGGGAAAGAATTTTACGACTCACGGCTTGTTTCAATGTCTGCCGGATATTGTTAATACCGCGTTCGACAAATTCTTCTTTGATATCCACCATTACCACGTTGATTCCTTCCTGGGCAATTTTCTGGACGATGCCGCTGCCCATCGTGCCTGCGCCGATAACTGCAATTTTGTTGATCTGTGACATAAAGGCTCCTCGTTTCGTTTTATTGGTTGGATTCGTTTAATTTGTTTTATTGGTTTTGACTTTAACCAATGAAACCAATTAAGCCAACAGAACCAATTGAACAAATTCGTTTACTTATTCTTCCAGACCGGCTTGCGTTTTTCTTCGAAACTCTTGATCCCTTCGAGCACATCTTCGGTCTTCATCAAACTATTGAGAAAAAGGTCACTGACACTCTCAATGGCCTGGGAGAACCGCATTCCGAGATGTTTTTTAACGGCCTGCTTGTTCAGTCGGATGATGAGCGGGCTGCAATATTGAATCTCTTTGACCAGCTGATCGGTGGTTTCGGCAAGCCGGTCGTCGGCAACCGCATAACACACCATACCCATCTGTCGGGCTTCTTCGGCGCTATAGCGTTTGCCGGTGGTGCAGATTTCGATTGCCTTCGAGGGGCCCACCAGGTGGGGTAACCGAACGGCGGCATAGGGCGGTAAAAATGCGAGTTTGATTTCCGGCTGGCCGAACAGGGCGCTCTGGGCGGCCACGATGATGTCACAGGCGATGGCAACCTCCATGCCGCCGCCGAGGCAGGCGCCGTGCACAGAAGCAATAACCGGGACCTCCAGGCGGTCGATCTTCTCGAAAACATGGTTAAAGGTCTCGATCATTTCAGCGGCCATTTCAGGCTTGTGGTCGGACACTTCAACTCCCGCACAAAAGCTGGGCCCGGCACCATTGAGCACCAGACATTTGAGTTGTTCATCGGCAATCAGAACCTTCAGCTCGGCGATGAGTTCATTCATCATTTCGATATTCAACACATTGTGCTTCGGCCGATCAAAGGTAATGCGCGCCACGCCGTCTGTTTTTGTGGCTTTGAGATGCTTGTAATCGCTCATGTTCCTCATCCTTATTCATAAGGTTCGTGTTTAGTATTTAGTGTTTTGTGTTTAGTATTTGGGGTCAATTGCTCGGTGCTTTGTTGATCTGTGTCATGATCCACCAAACACGAAACACCAAACACAACCTATGCTTTTAAAAATACATAGTTGAGCTGCCCGTTGGGCAGCGTATTGACTGCGGTCTGCATTTCCATGCCCACCTGGATTTCATCTTCCGGCAGATCGCTTGAAATTCTGCCGAACACTTTGTAATCTCCATAGTCCAGCAGGGCGATGCAGTAGGGGACATCTTGCTCGAATCCGATGGGCGCATATTGCAGTCGGCTGTAAGTTATCAGCTTTCCCTTGCCACTGACTTCGAACCATTCCATATTGCTTGCAAGACACTGATGGCAATCCGCCCGGGGCGGGAAAAAAGCTATTCCGCAATCCTTGCAGCGGGTTCCCATGACTTTATTGTCTTCAAGGTAGTTGATAAAATCATTGATTCTGGTAATAGCGGTAAAGCTTACCGTGCCGAATTTTTTGAATCGATCATCTACTTCTTTAACGTTGCTCATAATTTATCTCCGATTGCGATTAATATCTCATATATGATTTGCTCTTGAATATCGAATATCGAACAAGGAATGCAGAAGTCAGAAGTATTTATCAGCGCTCCACCACTTCGAAATTCGTTATTCCTTGTTCGGTGTTCTACGGTTCACAAATAAATGTAGCTAAATGTTTATAATTCTACCGCCCTAAAATGGTCACATTGCCATAGAGCCCCACACCGCCGATGTTGTGGACCAGTCCGATTTCAGGGTCGTTAACCTGGATGTCGCCGGCCTCGCCTCTCAGCTGCAGGACGATGGTGCGTATCTGGGATCCGCCAGTGGCGCCGATGGGGTGGCCCTTTGACAACAGTCCGCCATCCACATTCACCGGAATCCGTCCCTCTTGATATGTTTCCTTGTTTCGGATTAATTCCTTACCCTCTCCTGGTTTGGCAAAACCCAGATTTTCATAGGCCATCATTTCGGCGATGGTAAAACAATCATGCACTTCAGCCACATCGATGTCTTTGGGGCCAACGCCGGCCATTTTATATGCCTGTTGTGCCGCCTGTTCCGCAACGGTTAATCCCGTAAACAGGTCTCTGCCGGCCAAATTGACGCTGGTGGTTGCCGCGCCGACGCCCAGAATCCAGACTGGTTTTTTCGAAATGGATTTGGCTTTTTTCTCGCTGGCCACAATGATGCAAGAGCTGCCGTCGGCGTTGGCACAACAATCGCCGACGCGCAGCGGGCTGGCCACCGGACCGGCCATGCGATTTTCCGGATCTGAAAGCATTTCAAAAGCGACCGGCTTGCGATAGACGGCTCTGTCGTTCAACTGACCATAGGTGGCAGCCTTCACGCGAATCAAGGCAAGATCGTCTAAGGTGGTGCCGTATTTTTCCATGTGAGCTTTGGCATACATGGCATAATAAGCGGGCATCATGGTGCCAAAAGGACTTTCCCACTGAATATCGGCACCACGGCCCATTCGTTCCTGGGATTCTGAAGAACTGATTTCAGACATTTTCTGAAATCCGATCACTGCCACCGTATCGTGCAGGCCCGATTTCACGAGAGAATAAGCGAGCCTCAATCCGGTGCTGCTCGATGAACACAGCGTTTCGACATAAAAGGTCGGCTGGGGATTCAGCCCCAAATATTCTGCAAAAACACCGGCCGGTGAACGCTGTTTGTCGTATTCGGGCGCCGAGCAGATGACCGAAGCATTGATGTCTTTTGTGCTCAGCTGAGCATCCTGCATGGCTTCCTTGAATCCCTCAAACACCAGCTCCCTGATGGATCCCGGGTAACTTCTAACAAACTTACTCTGTCCGACTCCGATAATGGCTACTTTTCCCATAAAGTTCCTCCCAATAGTGTTTGGTGTTTCGTTTTTTGTGTTTGGTTGATCAAGAAACTAAAAACGACAAACTAAACACCAAACACTAAACACAAAATACCATACCCGTTCATATATACTGCCCGCCATCCACCTTGATAACTTCTCCTGTAATGTGTTTCGCTCTGTCAGACGCCAGAAACGTCACCAGATATGCAAGGTCCTCCGGTTGTCCGACGCGTTTCAGAGCGCTTTCGCCCATGGCCATATCGATAATTTTATCCCGGGCTTCCGATTCTTTGAGCATCGCAGTTTCGATCAGACCGGGGGCCACTGCATTGACCGTTACCCCGAAGGCCCCCAGTTCTTTTGCGAGGGCCTTGGTAAATCCGATGATACCGGCTTTAGATGCAGAATAATTGGTCTGACCGAATTTCCCCCGCAGACCGTTAATGGAGGTCACATTGATAACCCTGCCGTATTTTTGGTCCTTAAAAAGGGGTGCCACATGGCGCGTGAAGTTAAAATATCCTTTGAGGTTGACCTCCAGTACCCGGTCCCATTGTTCTTCGGTCATTTTCCAGGATACCCCGTCCCAGTTCATTCCGGCGTTGTTCACCAGAATTTCCAGGCTGCCGAATGCTTCAACGGCGGCGTTCACGACCTTTTCAGCATCGGTAAAGGAAGCTATATCGCATTTCACCGCAAGGGCCTTGCAACCCATGGCCTGAATTTCTTCTGCATATTTGATGGCTTCGGCTTCGTGCTTACGGTAAGTCAGACATACATTTGCCCCTTCACGGGCCAGTTCGATTGAAGCGGCGGCACCGATTCCCTGAGAGCCGCCGGTCACCAGTGCATTTTTACCTTTCAGTAGCATAGAATCCTCCTAAAAAAATATTCTCCAAATTTAAAATTTTAAACAATCATTTTAGGTTATTGGAACTATTACCTTATTTGCAGGCGCGACCCAATGTCGAAGCTACCTTAAAGCTGAGTCTGGGTGAAGTCAATAAAAATTCTTGACAACGATATAGTTACATTGTAGCTGTAAAGTAGTTTCAAATTTTGCAGCTAAAAGCAAGTGAAATTTTAAAAAAAGGAGGATAATATGGCAGGCATACCGGACAAAATACAAACCTGGCAGATGGTCCAGCCCACTTCATTTGACAGGGAAACCAAAAAGACGACTCCGGGCAAAATTGAAAAGATCGAACTACCGGTTCCGGAACTGAAGCCCGGTGAAGCGCTGGTTGAGGTGGCGGGCTGCGGCGTCTGTCACACAGACCTGGGATATTTTTACGACGGCGTACCCACAGTTTCTAAGCCGCCGTTGACGCTGGGGCATGAAATTTCCGGCACGGTGGTTGCCGGCGACGAAGAATGGGTCGGCAAGGAAGTCGTGATCCCCGCCGTGATGCCATGCCGTAAATGCATCCTTTGCAAAACCGGCCGCGGCAACCGCTGTTTGGCTCAGAAAATGCCCGGAAACAGCCTCGGACCTTACGGCGGGTTTTCAAGTCATATACCGGTGCCAAGCATAGACCTGTGTGAAGTCAAAAATCGGGGGGACATCCCGCTGGCGCATCTGGCGGTTGTCGCCGATGCGGCAACCACGCCATACCAGGCCGCCAAAAGAGCTGATTTACAGCCGGGAGACAATGTCGTGGTGGTTGGCATTACCGGCGGGGTGGGTCAGTACATGGGGCAAACGGCCAAGGCGCTGGGCGCCAATGCGGTTGTCGGAATTGCGCGCAACCAGGCCAAACTGGAGCGCGCCCTGAAATACGGAACCGATTTTGTCATCAATTCAACGGACAAGGATGCCAGGGCTGTTTCCCAGGAATTCAAAAGCCTTTGCAAAGAAAAAGGACTGCCGGGCTTCGGCTGGAAAATTTTTGAAGTTACGGGTTCCGCGGGCGGCCAGGATATTGCACTTAGCCTCTTGAGCTTTGTGGGCAAATTGATTGTTGTCGGATACGGTCTTGCCAAATCCGAGTACATGTTCGCCAAATTAATGGCCTTTGATGCCGACATCATCGGCACCTGGGGATGTCTGCCAGAGTACTATCCCATTGTGCTGGACATGGTTGTTAAAAAGAAAATCGACATCGATGCTTTTGTGCAAACCCGGCCGATGAGCTCGATTGTCGAAACCTTTGAAGAGGCCCACAAAGTATCCCCCGATAAACGGATTGTACTCACCCCGGATTTTTAACGCGGGGAATCGAACAGAAAATAAACCACAAAGATCACAAAGAACAAACAGAAGGACATTATCGATCGCGCAAAAACATCCTTGTGAACTTCGTGCCTTTGTGGTGAAATTAAGCACATTCTCAAAATGAAAAGCATCATAACGAAAATTATTCAATTATTAAGGAGGTAAGTATTATGGCTTTAGAATGGATGCCCCGTGACAATGAATTAAAAGATCATATGTTGCACACCGATGTGCACTGGGGAAAAGATGAGGACGCTCCCTGCGTGGTTTATGAAAAAAAACCGCTGACAGATCCGCAGGGAAAAGTTCAAAAAGGGTTGTATGTGGCCTGGATTCGTTTGAACAACCCCAAGCAGTACAATTCCTATACTACCGAAATGGTCAAGGGCGTGATTGCCGGTTTTGAGAACGCATCCTTGGATAGAAGTGTGGTTGCGGTGGTATTTACCGGTACCGGCCCGTATTCCTTCTGCACCGGCGGCAATACGAAAGAATACAGTGAGTATTACAGCCGGCGATGCGATGAATACGGTCAGTACATGGAGTTGTTCAACCACATGGTGGATTCGATCCTGGCCTGCAAAAAGCCGGTGGTTTGTCGGGTCAACGGCATGCGGGTGGCAGGCGGTCAGGAGATCGGCATGGCCTGTGATATTGCCGTTGCGTCTGACCTGGCGATCTTTGGACAGGCGGGCCCCCGTCATGGTTCCGCTCCGGTTGGCGGCTCATCGGATTTTTTGCCCTGGATGCTGAGCAATGAGGATGCCATGTGGAACTGTGTCTCCTGCGAAATGTGGTCGGCCTACAAAATGAAAGCAAAAAATTTAATCAGCAAAGTGGTGCCGGTGCTCAAGGTAGACGGGAAATGGGTGCGCAACCCCATGATTATCACCGACAAATATGTCGAGGATGGTGAGATCGTCTACGGCGAGTATAAAAAAGGTGATGCAGCCAAAGAGGCCCGGGCCTTTGTCAAAGACCATCAGCCCAATGCCGATTTTGAGCTGCTGGATAAAGAGGTCGATAAAATCATCTGGACGTTTGCCAATCTGTTCCCCGGCTGCCTGATTATGTCCATCGACGGCATCCGTCAGAAAAAGAAATATTTCTGGGATTTGTGCAAGAATCATAACCGGCACTGGCTGGCCGCCAATATGTCCGGTGAAGCCTTCCTCGGCTTCGGTGCCTTCAACACCAAGAGAATCACCGGTCAGGATGTGGTTGATTTCGTCAAGTTCCGCCAGAATGTGGCCGAAGGCCGGGACTGGGATATGGACATGTTTGCGGAAGTCATGGGCAAGCCGCAGAAATAGCCTTTCATCATTTCAACGTGTATTGCGAAAATGGCAGCCAGGCACCGATCGGGTGTTTGGCTGTCATTTTTTATTCAATGGAATTCCCTTGACTGTCCGGTTATGCCACTGATATTGGATTTGTACTGTGCGCCTGGAGACTACTTGTCCCGTCAGCAAATCGTGCAACACGGTTTAAGTTGATTTGCTTCGGAAAAGAGCACCATCCATTTTTTGAGCATATGCATGCAAACGACAGCGCCCCTGTCAAAAGAAGAAATCGTGCCGACGGCCAACGGCGACGTGTGCATTCGTTCTTATTGCCAGCCGGATGAAATCCGGCAATATGATTTTGATGCCGAATTCACCGCCAGCGCCGATTACAAATCGCTTTATACCCGAAAGCAAAGCCTGGAAAAGGAGGCAGGGCATGCCGATGCAAACGTGGTCTTGGCCCTTACCCGTCCGCCGAGGATAATCGGCTTCGGTGTTCTGGCCTATCCCGGGTCACGTGAGCGCTGGTCGGAACTGGGACCGCAGATCATGATGGAGATCAAGGCCATTGAGGTTGCGCGCAGTTGGCGATATGCAGGCATTGCGTCTCAAATTCTCAGGATGACCGTTGACTATCCACAGATTGAAGATAAAATTTTTTACATGGTCGGTTATTCCTGGACATGGGATCTGACAGGGACGAAAAAAACGGCGTTGGAATATCGGGCGATGCTGATGCATCTGTTTGCAAGCTGCGGGTTTCAGGAGTATCAGACGAATGAAGCCAATGTCTGTTTGAAGCCGGAAAATATATTTATGTGCCGCGTGGGCAAAAACATTTCTCAAACAATCAACGACCGATTCAAGTGGCTGCGCTTCGGTCTTAGTCCGTGGACATGGAAAGTTCGCTAGAACCCGCCTCAAAAATGTCTTTTGGCCCCATCTCTTTGTTGGTGCCTCGTTTCAAATCCTCGACAACCAGCAGGTTGCTTGCGGTTTTCGACCCACAAAGAGAATTTAAATAGGCGGGAAGTCCCGCTTAGCGGGAAAACTCGGCCCCGCCGCGATCTGGGACCAAAATCCTATTTTTGAGATGGGTTCTAAAATTATTTTAAAATCGTTTTTACATTTTTATATTGCGTCGAGTAATATATACTGAGTCGACTGAATCGGTTTTGCCGACAAGGCTCGACACCATTTTTTTGAAACCCTGAATCAAGAGGTTAAATATGATCGAAGATCGTATCGCTTATTTTAACGGAGCTTATGTCCGCTGGGAGAATACCACGGTTCCCATCATGAGCCACAGCTTCGGCCGGGGCTCGGCTATTTTTGAAGTGATCGGCCTGCACGCGACGGCATCCGGTCCGGCTATTTTCAGGCTTGAAGCGCATATCGAACGCTTGTTCAAATCCGCGCAACTGCTTGATATGGAGCTGCCTCTTTCCCGAGAAGAATTTTTCAAAACAGTTTCCGACACGGTCAAACGCAATAATCTGCCGCAGGGCGTGATTAAGATTATTTGCTACTATCCCCAGCTCTCGGTAGATATTCTGCCGCCGCAACGGCAACTGACGGTCTCCATCTTCGCCTTTGATCCGCAGAATGATTTCGAGCACTTCGGCATCCGGGTCGATCAGGGAGTTACCGCCTTTATCAGTCAATGGCGCAGGCTGGACCCTCGAACCGTCCCGATCGAAGCCAAAGCATCCGCCAACTATCTGAACGGCATGGTTGCCCGGGCCGAAGCAAAAAAGAATGGATTTGAATATGCCGTTATGCTCGACACTCAAGGCTTTATTGCAGAAGGCGGCACCGAGTCGGTGTTTGTTGTTAAAGATGAGCAGTTGTTGACGCCTTCTACCGGAACGGTTTTAAAAAGCATCACCCGCATGTCTATTCTCGAAGCGACAGGGGCCGTCGGTATCCCGTGTGTTGAAGCACAGCTTGAACCTGAATTGCTGTTCGAAGCCGATGAACTATTTTTTTCCAACACGCCCTTTAAAGTTCTGCCGATCAAACAGATCAATGACCGTAAACTAAAACAGGTACCCGGTCCCGTAACACAAAAGGTCGCGGATCTTATTGCTAAGATTGTCGACGGTCGTGACGGCCGTTTCAAACAATGGCTATATCCGGTGGAATAGTGACGATTGGGGGTTTGGGATTTTGGATTGCGGATTTTTGATCATGTTTTTGATAGGCAGCGATGTCCGAAGATGAAAGCGCATACCAAAAAGATTCTCGAGGGTGATCAGCTTGCCGGTGCAAAGCTGATTCGCCTGTTGGAAGAGGGCGATCCTGAAGGCATTGCAGGTCTCAAAGCCATCTTCTCGCACACCGGAAATGCATATGTTGTGGGTATTACCGGGCCGGCGGGCTCGGGTAAATCTACACTGGTGGCCCACATTATCGCTGAATTTCGCCGGCGGGACTTTAAAGTCGGCGTGGTGGCGGTAGATCCCTCGAGCCCCCTGTCAGGAGGGGCCTTTCTGGGCGACCGTCTCAGAATGCGCCAGCATGCCGAGGACCAGGGGGTATTCATTCGTTCGATGGCCACGCGGGGGCATCTGGGGGGGCTGAGCCATACAACTCGGGAAACGGTATTTGTGCTGGACGCCATGGGGTATGATGTCGTTATCATTGAAACGGTGGGTGCCGGACAGGATGAAGTCGAAATCGCTGAGTTTGCACATACAACGGCCGTGGTCTGCATCCCGGGGCTGGGAGATGAAATTCAGGCCATGAAAGCCGGGCTGCTGGAAATTGCTGATGTCCTGATCGTCAACAAAGCCGACAGGCCCGGTGCCGACGATGAAGTTGCCCGCCTGCGGGGCATGCTTGAAATGGGAGCGATTGTGGAGGGTGACTGGAAACCGCCGGTTGTCAAAACCGTTGCACTAAAAGGCGAGGGGATTGCGGATCTGATTGATGTCTTCTGCAGCCACCGTCAATATCTGCTCGACCGCGGTCAGTTTGATGCTCACAACGCCGAGCAGGTCCATCGGTTTTTTAAAAGCCTGGTCGTGGATAGAGTGGCTGACAGAATCGTTTACAGCGCCACATATCAAAAGATGCTAAAAGATTTAAATAAGCGCAAAATCGATCCCATCACGGCCGCTGAAAAACTGGTAGAAGGGTTGCAGTATAAATTCTAATTGTTAGCGCCTGACTGCAATTGCCGTATTTCCTGAACGATTTCACGGCTAAGCCGGGCGATCGCTTGACTCTTGGCTGCAACCAGCATTTCATAGTCCACCACCGGCAAAGGCTCGGTGATAATCGATTTTTTTAAAGCCAGCGTATTTTGATCTGCTCGGTCCGTCACCTTCCAGACGACATCCAACAGGACATTATTGCCCCATTGACCCTCAAAATATCCGATGTTCAACGCGATCCGGTAGTCGGGTTTAAAAGTGACCTCCCAGGGATAGACCGCAACCTGTTCTGTGGGTAAAAGAATAGCGATGTTTTCCGCCAGCACCCGGGCGAAATTCGCTTGCAGGGGACCGGCCCACCGGTGGAATTCGTCCAGCGCGATCTTGTTCGGACCGCTGCGGGTAACAATCTGAGGACGGTCAAGAACCTGGGGGATTTCCACCGGGCCGACACCGATGGCTATATTTGGCTTGGCACCGGCTGGATTGGCGTTCTCGCTAGCAGCGCTGATGGAGCTCAAGGTGTAAAATTCAACCGGAGGAGCACCGCTGCGGCATCCGGCAAGCAAAACGGCGATAAACAAAACCATCGTTGACGACTTTCGAATAAAACGCATACGCATCATTGTTCTTTTCCTTTCCCGAAGATCAGCGCATCCGGATTTCGTTCCAGATAATCGGTAAGAATACGGATACCACGCGCGGCCTCGGCCAGCTCTTTGAGTGCTCGCCTCATTTCGTGTTGCAACGGCGCATCTTTGCCCAGGGTGCCCTCGACTGAAACCAGGGTTTTCTGCGCCTGGTCCAGGGTCGAACCGATCGCCGGGGCAACGTTAGCGTCCAGATTTTGCACCAGCTGCCGGGTATGCTGCAGGGTTTGATTCAAGGCCTGAACGGCTTCCAGCAGCTCCCTGGATTCCGAGAGCTGCTTGACGTTCTGGAGGGTATCGCCCAGGTCTTTACCGATCTGCTCGATCGGCACGGTTTCTAGCTTGTTCAGCAGCTCATTGACCCGGGCGGTAATGATTTGCAAGGGCGCCGGTATGGTCGGCACCTCCGCAAAATTTCCTTCGAATTTGACCTCGGCTTTGGGTGCTTGGGGATGAAAATCGATATCGACGAATAGCTGACCGGTGAGCAAACTGCCGGTTTTGAGCTGGGCCCTGAGGCCCCTGTCGACAAGCTTCTGAATATCTTCCTTGGGGTCTGTGGCCTGTTCGTAAGCTTTCCCCCAGCGCTCGGGCTCGGTTTCAATCAGCACCGTAATGCGCGGGGAGCTGGTTTGCAGGTCATATTCCGCTTTGATGTCGACAACCTGCCCGATCTTAATTCCTCTAAATTCGACCGGGGCACCGACAGTCAGGCCCCTGATCGAATCGTTGAAATGTAAAATAAAATGCCTTTTTTCTGAATAGGTTCTTTCAAAAATGCTGTCGTGTGTCTCGTAGAGCCTAAATGTTTGGCCTTCATCGGCCGGTCCGCCGGCTTCCAGGCTGGTCGGTGTTTCAAAAGCGATTCCCCCCATCATGATCGATACCAGCGATTCGGTGTTGAGCTTCAGACCGCCGGCATCGAGCTTCAAATCAAACCCACTGGCATTCCAGAAGCGCGTGTTTTTGCGTATCAGCTCGTGATGGGGGGCATTGATAAAAACCTTGATGGTCAGGGATTCTCCTTGTTTATCCAGGTCATAGCCGATCACCTGGCCCACCTGTATCTGGCGGTAATAAACCGGAGAGCCGACATCCAGTGAGCCGAGGGTCGTAGCCTTCAGGAGAAAAACGCGACCGGGTATATCGGTGGTAACCACCGGCGGGATCTCAAGCCCATTAAAATATCGCGTTGCTTTGCCTTCTTTGCCCGGGTCCATACCGATATAGGCACCTGAAAAAAGGGTGCCAAGGCCGGATACGCCGCTGGCGGTCACCCGCGGCCGCACCACCCAGAAGCGCGTGTTTGAGGTGAGGTAAGGCTCGGCTTCCTTGACGAGTTCAGCCGATACCAGAACCCGGGACAGATCCTCGTTGAATCGAATGCTATCGACCTGTCCGATATCGACATCTTTGTACTTCAGTTTTGTTTTGCCGGCCTCGAGCCCTTCGGCGGATTCAAAGCTGATCATAACCATCGGGCCCTTTTCTGATAGTCCCTTGTATGCCAGCCAGCCGCCGATTAAAATAGCGACAATGGGGACGATCCAGACGATGGAGATCTGGCGCTTGCTTTGAACAACCGCCTGCGGCAAATCCTTGAATTCAGTCTCATTGCTTTTTTCTTCGTTCATAATTTTGCTCCTGTGTATCCCAGATCAATCGGGGGTCAAAGCTCATGGCGGCAAAGATGGTGATGATTACCACACAGGCAAAGAAAATGGCGCCGGGGCCGGCTTCGATGGTCGCCAGCGCGCCCAGTTTGACCAGGGCCACCAGAATGGTGACCACGTAAATATCGACCATCGACCAGCGACCGACAGCTTCGGTGATGCGGTAAAGACGCGCCCGGTCCCTGGGTCGCCAGCGAGATTTCAGCTGTACCGAAATCAACAAATACGTGAGCACGATGAGCTTTAGCACCGGCACGAAAACACTGGCAATAAAAATAACCAGTGCGATGGGCCAGCTGCCGGATTTGACGAAGTAAATGACACCGCTCATGATGGTGTCCGACTGGGCCTTGCCAAAGGAAATAACGCGGGTAATGGGCAGCACGTTGGCCGGTATGTAAAAAATAAAGGCGGCAATCACCAGGGCCCAGGTTCGCGCAATGCTGTTGGGCTTGCGCGGGTGCAGCCGGGCACCGCATCGCGGACAAATTGATAGAACCGCTTCAGGCGGCCGAACCGCTTTACAGAGCAGATGGCAGCTGTGGCAACTGATCAGCGAAGCGTTCAAAGCCGTGGGAAAAGCGTGGTTCATGAGCGTTGTTCCAATCGATTCCAGACGATGTGCGGATCGAGCGCTGCTGCCGACGCGGCCAGCACAAAAATAAGCGCCATAAATGCATAAAGAGCGATACCGGGAATGATGGTGGCCATTTTGGTAAGTTTTACAAAAGCCACCAGGATTCCGACCATAAAGACCTCCATCATGCCCCAGGGCTTAAAGCTGCGAATCATACGAAAGAGAATAGGGAGCTTCCAGGGACGCATTTTGAATTTTAAGGGCAGCAGCACATACAGCATCCCGACCAGTTCCAGCAGCGGCACCAGAATGCAGGTCAAGAAAACCACCCCGGCCACGATCCACATGCCCTGATTATAGAGTTCGATGATGCCCGTTATGAGGGTGGTTTCCTGTATCTGGGCTTCCAGCCTGAACGTCAGGAAAGGATAAAAATTGGCCACAACAAAGAGGACCAGCCCGGCAGCCGTCAATGCCAGCACCCGGTCCAGACTATTGGGTTTGTGGCGGTAGAGAACGGCCCCGCAACGCACACATCTTGCTATTCCACCGTGAGGCAGGGATTGGCTCTGATGGAGCAAATCACATTCATGGCAGGCAATAATGGATTCCATGCGTCTCTCTTAAAGAAAAAAAAGAAAATTATTACAACGCTTTTATTTTTGGCAGGGCAAATGTCGATTTATCTGAAATTTTTTCTTTATAACACAGATTTATAAATTAATCGACAGGTTTGCGTCTATCCGTAGACAGAGGGTAAAGTGCCGGATAAATCCAAAAGTTCTTGCTGATTGGATTTTCCAAACCGGGTGCGTCGCGCGAGAATCCACGGTTTCACCCGCGTTGTTTTCAACGATCAGGGCACGGCGTAACCCTGTCTTTTACCACCTTTGGCAGGAAAATCCAAGCCACCCGCGGTAAAGAATTTTTTCTTGACAGCGGTTTGCCCTAATGATATTAGGTTTTACATTAAAATAGCTTATTGAAAATCTATAATATACTAATTTAATTTAATAATATTATCTTAACACCAATAAGGTTCTGGGTTTAACATAGTGGTTATGCTATGGGTAGCCATCGAATCGCATTTCATTTTCCGCTGCTTTGCAATCTCACGTCTCGTAATAAAAATCAGTTTAATGTGATTAAGAAAAAAATAATAAAAAATCTTATACTTATATTAATTGAATAAGAACACATCAAGGCTTCAGAATTCAAAAGAATTAATAACATGAGCAAAAATAATTCAAGGGAAAACACCCGAAATCGGATTATAAATTCGGCCAAAAACCTGTTTTCAGAGCAGGGATATCAGAAAACCACCATCGTTGACATCTCAAAGCAGGCCGGACTGTCCGAGGCGGCGCTCTATGAATATTTCCAGGGTAAAGAAGACCTGTTGCTGACCATCCCCGACCTGTGGGTGTCTGAATTGTTGCGGGATCTGGACGAGCAGTTGTTCGGGATTCAGGGTGCCGTCAATAAGCTCAGAAAATATCTGTGGTGGTATTTGCGCCGGGTGGAGCAAGCCCCGCTGGATGCGAAAATCGTCTACCTTTTTTTGAAAACCAACGCCAATTTTTTGAGCACCGAAGTCTACGCCAATGTCAAAAAATTTTACTCTTACATCCTTGACATCGTCGAAGAAGGGCGTAAAAGCGGCGAAATGAGACCCGACCTTGATCCGCGTATTGCGCGCGATATTTTCGTTGGCACCATGGACCACATCATTACACGCTGGCTGTTAAAGGATAGGTCCTATTCCCTGTTTGATAAATTAGACAAAACCTTCAATCTGATTGTTCGTGCTTTTGAACCGGACCGGTCAAATGCAACCGATGATATGAACTGAGAAATAAAAAGGAGGATGTGAAATGGCCAAAACACTATTTGAATGGGATTATTCGGATTACCCGGGGGCTAAAACATACCCCCACCTGTTCAAGCCGATTCAAATTGGCAATCTCATGGTGCCCAACCGCATCAAGTATGCGGCCACCGAAGATAATCTGAATGGCCATGACGGGTTTGTCACCGATGCCGGCGTCGAATATATGCGGCAAAGGGCTATCGGCGTCGTCGGCGGACTGTGTTTTATGCAGGGCGTCTATATGGATGAGAAACGCCAGGGCCAGGGCTATGTCGGTCAGGCGGCTGCCTGGGATGATAAATTTGTCCCCGGACTCAAACGGATTGCCGATGCGATCCATGAAGCAAAAGCTGTTGCCGGCTTTCAATTAATGGATTGTGGTCGGGTCGGAGCGGTTGAAGCCGATTATTGCCACGGCCCTTCGGCGATTCCCCAGCGCCTGCGGATTTTCAAACCCGTGCAGGAGATGACCAAAGACGACATTAAGGCGGTGGTCCAGCAGCATATTGATGCGGCCAGGCGCGGTGTTGAAGCCGGCTTTGACATCATGGAAATATCCGGAATTGTAGGATATCTGGTTTCGAATTTTATTTCCAGCTATACCAACCGCCGCAAGGATGAATACGGCGGTGACATTCGTGGCCGAATGACGGCAGCAGTGGAAATCATCCAGGGCGTAAAGAAAGTTTGCGGGCCCGATATTCCGGTGGGGATAAGACTGTGCGCTGAAGAACTGCTGGATGACGTACGCGGCAATACACCGGAAGAATCCATGGAAAGCTATAAGATTGCCGAAGAAGCCGGTGCGGATTACATTAGCTGTACAGCCGGATGGCAGGAATCCATTTACCCGGTCATCAGCCGGGATATTCCCATGGGCAACTGGATCCATCTGGCCAAACGGGCTAAAGAGCATGTGAATATTCCCATTCAGATGGCCTATCGATTGTTTAAACCGGGGCTGCCGAATGAGAAAATCGGCGCCGGCGAGCTGGATATTTGGGAAATATGCCGTTCGATGATCGCCGATCCGCACATGCCAAAAAAGGTGGCAGAAGGCAGAGAAGATGAAATCCGACACTGCGTGGCCTGCAATCTCTGTCTGGCGCGGCTGTTCAGAGATGCGCCCATGACCTGCTACATCAACCCGGTATGTGCGCACGAGTGGCAGGAAGAGTTTGCCAATCCGAAACCGGCGGAAGAAGAAAAAGAGGTGATGATCGTCGGCGCCGGTCCGGCGGGTCTTGAATGCGCTTACATGGCTGCCCGCAGGGGGCACGAAGTACATGTCTATGACAAACGGGATGTGGTCGGCGGAACGCTCAATGAAGCCAAAAATGCTCCCTACGGTGATGATGAACTCTGGACCTGCGTAGAATATCAGCAGGTGATGTGCGAAAAGGCCGGAGTGACATTTCATCTGGGTACTGAAGTAACCGGCGATCTGATTGAGGAAGAGATGCCGGATACCGTGGTTTTGGCCACCGGACCTGTTTATTCGAAAATTGAAGCGCCGGGCGGCGATAGTGATAAAATTGTGAATCTCTTGGATGTGATGAGCGGGAAAACCGGGGTCGGAGAAACCGTGGTGGTATACGGCAACCGCAAGCCGGGAATCGGCTGTGCACTGCATCTGGCCAAGCTGGGCAAAAAAGTGACCATCGTCGGCAGAGAGAAATCGGCCGGTTTTGATGTCAACCCCTCGTTTAAATGGCGCTACATGATCTACATGCGTCAAAACGGAATCACCGTATATAATGATTGCGATATCGAAGAGGTCACCGATGAAGGTGTTATTGCCAGATCCTATGATGGTGTTCGCTGGCCGATCAAATGCGATACGGTTGTGATCAGTGATCGGGGGCCCAACGAGAGTTTAAAGAAGGTGGTTCAGTCCGAGGGAATCGAACTTTTCGTTATCGGGGATGCATTGATTCCCCGCAATCTGTCCAGTGCGGTCCATGACGGCTACCGTATCGGTATTCGATTATAATAAAGGAGGTTCACCATGCCAGTTGATCCTGAAAAAGAGATAAACAAAATACATCGAACGCTGCAGAGCACCCAGAATGAAATCGGCAAGACCTATTACCGGTGGCGGAAGGTTGCCATCGAGTTTGCCGGCGAGAAGGCTAAACCCCTGGATGTCGCCTTGAGAGCGGCCGAAATTTTTGGCAAGGATATCGGCAAAAGCTTCCTGCCGCGCATGAACTGGTTGAAAGGCGAAGAGGGCTTTTTAATGATTCTGGCCAGATCGCTGGCCGGACTCTGGAACACGGAAGGCGGGCTGGCTACCGTGGAAAAGGGCGAAAACCCCGGCGAGCTTTTAATCAAGTGTACGCGGGATCCCTGGCCGACCTGGGCCAAGGAATACGGCGCGCCCATGGAAGAGATCGCTTTGTGCCGGGAACGCATGTACCAGACCATACTGGAAGATGTCAGCCTTTTTATGAACGTTCCGTTGAAGATCGAACTCCAGAAAGCCATCTCGCGGGGGCAGGGCGAAACCGTCATGAAACTGTCCAAGGCAGAGTGACCCTTTCGCCATCTGTTCGATTATATAAATTAATTATTTAATTTTAGATACTTAACAATAATTTATTTATGGAATACTCGAACTTTTAAATGTTTCCATTATTCCATGTGAGAGTAATAGGAGAGATCTTATGGCAGCTCAAATTGACATGAATAAATGTACGATGTGCGGCGGCTACACTTCGACGCTGTGTGTCGAGGTGTGTCCGGATCAGGCCATCCGTGTCCAGGACGGAAGACCGGTGGTAACCGAATTTTTATGCGAAGACTGCAATGAATGCGGCTGTATCTGCCCGGACAAAGCGATTACCATACCGCTTGAAAAGGTTACTTTTTAACTCGCATCTGTTCGCCAGATCAGAAACAAGCGGATTCCCGGGTAAGCTCCCCGGGATAAAGGAGGCAGAATGAAAATTAACAAGATCGACCATATCTGTATTGCAGTTAAAAACCTTGAAGCGGCCAGGAAAGTATGGGAACCGGTATTAGGTAAATCCGGGCCGGACGATGAATACATTGATGAGCCTGAAAAAATCAAGGTTGCCCGCTACTGGGTGGGTGAGGTCGGGTTTGAACTGATGGAGTCCACAACCCCCGATGGCGATGTTGCGAAGTTTATCGAAAAAAGAGGAGAAGGGGTAATGCTGATCAGTTTCAACGTGGACAATACCCGTGAAGCCATGGCGGAATTAAAGCAAAAGGATTACCCTTTTATCGGAGGCGCGCGGCCATTCAGGGACTGTGAGTTTGCCTTTGTTCACCCCAAGAAGATGAACGGCGTGCTGCTTGAACTCATCGACTATAAATGGCGGGAGTTTGAAGACCGTTAGAAACAGTTGTGCGTTTCGCGTTGCGTGTTTTTTTAACAAGGAACCTTCCAGGTTAAAAGCGCAACCCGTAACCTGCAACTCGAGGTTTCAAAAATGACCATATCAAAAAAAATTGAAGATATCATTTCGAGGGCGTCTTTTATTCGCAAGATGTTTGAAGAAGGGGCTCGATTGAAAGCGCAGTACGGGCCCGAAAACGTTTATGATTTCAGCCTTGGGAATCCCAATCTGCCCCCGCCGGAGAAATTTAATGAATTGCTCAGGGATACGGTAGATTCCTGCGGGCTGGGTGATCACTGCTATATGCCCAATACGGGCTATCCGATGGTCTGTGGTTCTGTGGCTGACTATCTGGCTGCAGAACAACAGGCACCGGTGACCGACAAAGAGGTGATGATGACCTGCGGTGCCTCGGGGGCGCTGAATGTGGCTCTGAAAACGATCCTGGATCCCGGTGATGAAGTCCTTACGCCTGCGCCCTGTTTCGTTGAATATAAATTTTATGCCGACAACCATGGCGGCGTTTTAAAGACGGTTCGGACCAAACCGGATTTTCAGCTCGACCTGGATGCCCTGGCCGAAGCCATTGGCAAGAAAACCAAGGCCGTATTGATCAACTCACCCAACAACCCGACAGGGCAGGTCTACCCCGAAGAAGATCTTGTGGCTCTCGGGGCCTTGCTGGAAAAGAAAAGCGAAGCATATCAGCGCACGATCTATTTGATCTCCGATGAGCCTTATCGCAAAATTGTTTACGATGATGTTAAGGTTCCCAGCATTTTTGCCAGCTATAGAAACAGTATAATCGGCACTTCATATTCCAAGGATATTTCTATTCCGGGAGAGCGGATTGGCTTCATTGCGATTAATCCGGCCGCCACTTATAAAACCGAACTGGCTGCCGGCATGGCGGTGGCCAATCGCATCCTGGGTTTTGTCAATGCACCGGCCCTGATGCAGCGCGTTGTTGCCTGCATGCAGGGGATGAGTGTGGACATCGCCGCATATGCTCACAAAAGAGATTTGCTGTGTGATGGTTTGGCTGCTTGCGGATACGAGTTTATTAAGCCGGCGGGAACGTTTTACCTTTTTCCGCGCTCACCGATTGCCGACGACGTAGAATTTGCCGATGCACTCAAAGAGGAGCGTGTACTGGTGGTACCGGGCAGTGGATTTGACGGGCCCGGTCATTTCCGGATCGCGTTTTGCGTGGATGATGATGTGATTAGAAATTCGATGCCGGGATTCAAAAAGGCCATCGAGAAATATAAATAACCCTTTATTAAATTTCAGTTTTTCAATTTTAGTAAGTAATTAATGGCATAGGGCAAATGGCATAGGGAAGATATATGAGAAAAATTTGTTCTATTCTTTCAACACCATGCCCCATGCCCTATGCGCCATGCCTGTAAGACGCATAGAATTTGAAGAAGGATGCTGCATGTATTATTTATTTTTTTAAACGCAGTAGACAAGTGTGAACTGATGCCCAAGACCTTGAGAGATTATGAAATTTATCTGGTTTATGTGGATCCGGACAGGTGTGATTCTTGCGAAGAGTGTTTGAAGATGTGTCCGGTAGATGTATTTGAAATGCCGCACAAGGCGATTCCCGTCAGACCCCAAAACTGCCTGGGCTGTTTGACGTGCACAGCGGTGTGTAAGTCAAAAGCGATTATCATCACTGAAATCTAAACCGGTTTTGGGGAAATAATAAAACCTTTATTATCTTGGGGTTGATTACCATAGCAAATCAGTCCCACATCCGGGCCCATTTCATCAAAAATAGGCACATTTAATATTCGAGGTAGACATATGAGCGATTCGATTCTGGTTATCGGTGGCGGCATTGCCGGCATAAATTGTGCCATGAATGCCGCCAAATATGGCGCCAAAGTCTATCTGGTCGATGACACGCCCAGCATCGGCGGCATGATGGCCAGGCTGGACAAGACCTTTCCCACCAACGACTGCTCGATTTGTATCGAAGCGCCCCAGATGTATGAAGTGGACAATCATGAAAATATTGAAATTTTAACAAACACCGAAGTCCGCAAGGTCAAAAAAGTCAACGGGACCTTCAAAGTCAAACTGCTGCAAAAGGCCAAATATGTGGACGAAGAAAAATGTACCGGATGCGGCGCCTGCGTCGAAGTATGCCCGGTGAGCGTTCCGGACCCGCTGGACGGCAAGGTCGGCGGCGTGCGCAAACTGGTGTCCATGGCATTTCCCCAGGCGGTGCCCAATGTCGTCACGGTGGACCCAAGCTGCCGCTTCGGCGATATGCGTAAAGCAGGGGCCTGCATCGGCGAATGTGCCGTGGATTGCAGCCAGTGCCGCGAGTGCCCGATTGCGTTGTGCGTGAAGGCATGTGAGAAAGAGGGCAAAAAGGCCATCACCCTCTGGCAGTCGAATAAAAAACTGGACCTTGAAGTCAAAAGCATTGTGGTGGCCAGCGGCATAAAGAATGCCCCTCCTAGCGGTGATCTGCTGGGCTACGAGCGGCATGAAAATGTTATCACCAATACCGAGTTCGAAAGGCTGATGAATGCCGGGGGGCCGACTTCCGGTGAAATTATCCGGCCCTCGGATAAAAAGCACGCCAAAAAAATTGCCTGGATTCAATGCGCCGGACGGGGTCTGGCGAAGGGCAAGGGCACGCCTTATTGTTCAAAAATTTGCTGCATGGTGTCTGCCAAACAGACCATTATCACCAAAGAACACGATGCCTCCGTGGAGGCAACCATTTTTTACAATGATCTAAAGGCTTACGGCAAGGGCTTCTGGGAATTTTACCGCAAGGCCAGAGAAAACGGCGTTGCATACGTCAGGGGCCGACCCTACGAGGTTTTTGAAGATCCGCAAACCAAAAATCTGACCCTGCGTTATGAAGATCTGGATACGGGTGAACTGCGGAAACACGAGGTAGAGATGCTGGTGCTGGCCACCGGTATCATGGCCAACGATCGCAACAAAAGACTGGCCAAGGCGTTGAAGCTCAAGCTGGACGAGCGGGGCTATTTCAAAGAAAAAGAACCGCTACTGGCGCCGCTGGAAACCGGCGTTGACGGAATCTTCCTGTGCGGAGGCGCTGCCGGTCCGATCGATATTGCCGAATCGGTGGCGCAGGCGACAGCCGCAAGTATGAAGGCCGTTTCGAATATGCAAAATATTAAGTAGAAAAATGTATATGCACTCGAAAACAACCAACGTCTAAATTCGAAATCCGAATCACGAAATTCGAAACAAACCCGAAATTCGAATTTTAAAATTTCCCAAACTGAGTGTATTGCGGCTCTGCCTCATTATATGTGGGGTCTTGTCGGCTGCTGTTTTGAATTTGGAATTTTTGTCATTCGAATTTGTTTGGGATTTCGATATTCGATATTCGTAATTTTTGAAGCATTTGTGAAATTGAAATAACGTTTTAAATACTGGTCTCGGATTAACCAGTGTTGGTGAGGAATGCTCAATGGGTGACCAGGAAATAAGAATCGGCGTGTTTGTCTGCGACTGCGGCACCAATATCGCCGGCGTGGTGGATGTGCCGGCGGTGGTGGAATATGCCCGGAAACTGGAACATGTCGTTCTGGCGGATGAAGGGCGCTGGTCCTGCTCGGTTGACTATTTATCCAAGATGCAGGATCTCATCCGGGAAAATAAGATCAACCGTGTCGTGGTTGCCAGCTGTACGCCCAGAACCCACGAACCCCTTTTTAAAAGAACCACCAAAGAAGCCGGTGTCAATCCCTATCTTCTGGAATTTGTCAGCATTCGCGAGCAGGTCTCCTGGGTTCATATGAAGGAGCCGGAAATCGCCACCCAAAAAGCCAAGGACCTGGTCAAAATGGGAATCGCAAAAGCGGCGCTGCTCGAGGAAGGACAGGAAATCCGGCTGCCGGTTAAAACCGATTGCCTGATCATCGGGGGCGGGGTGGCCGGCATGAACGCGGCCTTAAGCGTTGCCGATCAGGGATTCAACGCCTTTATCGTCGAAAAAGAACCCGAGCTGGGCGGCATATTGAATCAGATCTGCTTTATTTCCCATGACAACCATAAACGGCCGGCAGCCCGGATCGCGCAGGCAAAAGTGGCACAGGTGCGATCGCATCCCCACATCAGGGTTTTTACCGATACGCAGGTTGAAGCAGTGGACGGCTATATCGGCAATTATAAAGTGACGCTGAAATCCAACGGCGATGAATCCAGAGAGAATCTGGATATTTCCACCATTATCGTTGCCACCGGCATGCAGGAAATCGAACCGCAGGGCCAGTTTGAATATGGCCATGACCCTCGTGTGATTACCCAGCTGCAGTTGGATAACCGCCTGCGAAACAAGCAGCTGGGAGAGGTTAAAAATGTGGTCATGGTCAGCTGTGTCAACTCAAAAAACGAAAGCCGGGGATGCTGCAATATCGGATGCCATACTTCGGTGAAAAACGCCATTGCCATCAAACATCTCTGCAAAGAAGCCAGCGTTCACATTTTATACCGGGATATGAGTCTGATCAAGGAAGAGGGTACAGCCCAGCAGATGGCCAAACGATTGGGCGTTAAATTTTTAAGATTTCCCGATGATCGTTATCCTGAGGTTCGTAAAGAAAACGGCGACCTTAAAGTCAGAGTGTACGATCTACTGGTGGGCAAAGAATTTGAACTGTTGTCAGACTTAATCGTATTGACCACCGCCTTTAAAGGCAATGCCTCCGTTGAGCAGATTAAGGGTCTGCTGAAGGTATCCACCAACCCGGACGGATTTTTCCAGGAATCTCACGTCAAGCTGGGTCCGCTGGAATTTGCCACTGACGGCGTTTCTCTTTCAGGCTGTGCCAAGGCACCGATGGCCTTTAAGGAAAGCAGTGAAGCCGGCATCGGGGCAGCCATGAAAGCTTCTATTCCGATGCAAAAGGGCTTCATTGAAACCGAAGGGATTGTAGCCGACATCGATCTGACGGATTGCAACCAGTGCGGTCTTTGCTCCAAACGCTGCCCTTACAGTGCCATAAAAGTGGACGATGCGGAAAACCCGGAGGTCATCCAGGCGCTTTGCAAGGGCTGCGGCCTGTGCGCGGCCGACTGTCCCAAGGAGTGTATCAGCATCGTTCATTATTCCGACGAGCAGGTCTTCGCGCAGGTCGAAGCCGCCCTCGAAGAAGAGGCCGGCAAAAAAATCATCGCCTTTGTCTGTCACTGGTGCGCGCTGGGCGGGGTGGATATGGCCGGGGTCAGCCGGCTGCAGTATCCCTCCAATGCACGGCTGATCCGGGTGATGTGTTCGGCACGGGTCTCCATGAAAATGATGCAGCGGCCTTTTGAACTGGGTGCTGCCGGGGTGCTGGTGGCCGGCTGCGAATTTCCCACCTGCCATTATATCGAGGGCAATTATGCCGCAGAAAAGCGGCTGAAAAGAGCCCAGAAAAAAATGGCCAAAGCCGGCTATGATCCCGAAAAGCTGTGGAATGTCTGGTGCTCAGCTGCCGATGGACCCAAGTTTGCGAATACCATGCGGACGATGATCAAGGATCTTGGGTTGTAGTATATTTTAGGAGTACTTACTATGGACTGTAATCGTGGCGCTGGAATATCCAATATCGAACAAGGAATCATGAATGTCGAAGGTGAGTGGGGATCCCGGACTTTGGTTTTAATTTCATGTTTTCAACTGAAATCAAGTACAAACAACAGGATTTATGTCTGATAAACAAAAAATTTCAGAATTCGAAATTCCTTGTTCGATATTCGATATTCGAATTTTATAATTTTTAATTAGGTATTGATCTTGAGGGTGTTCACCGACAATGAGTGACAACAAAAAGTTTGCCGAACGCTTTAACGATATCGAAATGTTCCGGTATTGCGAGCAGTGCGGCCGCTGCAGCTCTGCCTGCCCGATTACCGGGATCAATATGTTTAACATCCGGCGCTTGGTGCGGCATGTCGAACTGGATCTGATCGATGACATTGCCGGTTCCAGTATGCCGTGGTTTTGCGCTGCCTGCGGCAGGTGTGAAGATGCCTGCCCCAACGGGATCCGGATTCTGGATATCACCCGCACCCTGCGGGCCATCGGACCTGAAGCGCAGGTACCGCAAAAGCCGCAATGCACCGAAGCCTGTCCGGCCGGAATCGACGTGCCGGGATACCTGCGGTTTATCGCCGAAGGCAAGCCGGATGAGGCCTGCAAGCTGATCATCGAAAAAGCCCCTTTTCCCGGTATCCTGGGGCGAGTGTGCACGCATCCCTGTGAGACCGCCTGCAAGAGAGGGGAGGTCAATGCTGCGATTTCGATCTGTGCGGCCAAGCGCTATGCGGCAGATAAAGCCGGGGATCTTTCAGCGTGGATGTCTAAGACCGCACCGGATAGCGGGCACAAAGTTGCCGTCATCGGTGCCGGCCCGGCCGGCCTGACGGCGGCCTTTTATCTGAGAAAAAAGGGCCATCAGGTCACCATCTTTGAGGCCAGAGAGAAACCCGGCGGGATGATGCGATACGGAATCCCCGATTACCGACTGCCGCAGGATGTGCTTGACCGGGAGATCGAGAATGTGCTGGCCACAGGAATCGAAATGCGGACCGGTCAGAAGCTGGGGGTAGATTACGAAATCAGCCAGATCAAACAGGATGGTTTTGAAGCGGTTTTTGTTGCCGTGGGGGCTCAGCTGAGTCGTAAAATCGAACTGCAAGGGGCGGACCTGGCCGATGTCCACTGGGGGGTTGATTTTTTGATTGCAGCGAGCGAAGGCCGGGAGATGGCGGTCAAAGACCGGGTGGTGGTCATTGGCGGCGGCAACGTGGCGGTTGATGCAGCGCTGACCGCCCAGCGGCTCGGGGCCAAAGATGTCAAGCTTGCCTGTCTGGAAAGCCGGGAGGAAATGCCGGCCAATCCCTGGGAAATCGAACAGGCTCAACAGGAAGGCGTGGAGATGCTATATTCCTGGGGGCCTGAGAAAATAGCCGAAAATGACGGCAAGGTTGCCGGAGTCGAGCTGGTGCGCTGCACTTCGGTTTTTGATGATGGGGGCAATTTCTGTCCGTATTTTGATGACACCAAGATAAGTTTAGCAGCCGATCAGGTGATCCTGGCCGTCGGACAGGCCAGTGAAACGGCATTTTGCCGGGATTTTTGTTTTCTGGACGATCAACGCTCGCTGCCGGTGAACCAAGGACTCATCGACATCGACAAATCCACCCAGGAAACCGGGATGCAAGGCGTTTATGCCGGGGGCGATGCCGCCAACGGGCCGGCAACGGTGATTGAAGCCATTGCTGCCGGCCGCCGGGCGGCAAGTTCAATGGATATTTACTTAGGCGGGGATGGCACATTTGAAGTGGGAATTGGGAATGTGGAATGCGGAAACGGTCAGCCCGATTATGACGGGAAGCGTGAAGCCGGATTTGCGGAATTGAAACGGGTTGAAGTGCCGTCCCTGCCCCTTTCCGAGAGACACTCGGGATTTTCCGAAGTGGCGCTCTGTTACAGTGAAGAGCAGATCAAGGCCGAAACCCACCGCTGCCTGCAGTGCGATCTGGAGATATGTCTGGCTCAAAAAGTCCGGGCTCAAGAGCTGGGCAAGTAGTTGTGTATAATTTGCTCGTTCATTGAGGATTCTATATTTAAAAATTTTAGGTTTCAATTCACATATTTTGTTACATTGGTTGAATTGGTCTTATTGGTTTTATTGGTTTAGTCTTAAGCAATTTAACAAATCGAACCAATTAAACAAATATAACACTTGCCAGCCGGCTGGCTCCTGACGCGCAATGAAGATCAGCCGCTGGAATCCCCACCAAACTCACGCTCCATGTTATCGAGCAGCCGTTCCATCAGCCAGTAGGTTTCGGGCATTTGCCCGGTTTGCGACAAAACCGCGTCTTTACCGGCCACATAACGGTCTTTTTGCCACTCATGGCCGTATTTAATGGCAAAATTTCTAACCATTTGCCGGGTATACTCGGGATGAAATTGAAGGCCGGCCACACGCCGGTTAGCGGCAATATATGCCTGATTCGCCGTGGGCTCGCTAAAGGCCAGACGGGTGCAGCCCTGCGGAAGTGTAAAATGATCGCTGTGCCAGTGAAATGTTAAAAACTTTCCGGGCACATTTTTCAAAAGAAATGAATCGAAACCCGCTTCGCTAACGGCAACTTCATACCAGCCGATTTCCTCTTTCTCGTTGGCGAACACCTCACCACCCAGGGCTTCGGCCAGCAGCTGAGCACCAAAACAGATTCCCAGTATGATCTTGTCCGCCGACAATGTTTCTGAAATAAACGCTTTTTCCGCTTTCAGCCAGGGGTGCTTCTGCTCTTCCCAGACATGTTGAAACCCGCCCAGAACGATCAGCCAGTCAAAGTCCTTCTGTGAGGGGAGTTTGACCCCTTTAAACACATCGGTGCTTTCAACTGAATACCCCTTGTTTTCAGCCCAGATGGTAATATTGCTCCGGCGAATATTAAAGGGCTCATGCTCTAAGAAGTGCAAGCGCATAGATGAATAAATAATCGGTCATTCAAATCTTGTCAATCGACCTCCATTGAAATTAGTCATTCGCGAAATTTTTGATGGGTTTGCCCGGACCTTGCGTATTTCACCAAACCCGGCTTGACAATCAGATTTGCTTTAGCTACTTGAGGAAGAATTCTCGCCGCCTATTTGGGCGTGCTGTCTGGAGGGCAACCGTGCCTGAATTCGGATATGCCGGAAAGATTCTTACGATAGATTTGTCCAGTCGCCGCATTGCCAGTATGCCATCGGCCGATTATACCGACAGGTTTCTGGGGGGCAGAGGCATGGCCGCCAGGTTATACTGGGACCTGGTGCCTCCCCAGACCGGGGCGCTGGACCCGGACAACTGCCTGATATGTGCGACAGGCCCTGTCGCCGGGTTTACCCGGCTGGCCGGCAGCAGATGGCAAATCTGCGCGAAATCACCCGCGATGGATCCCGAAGCGTTTTGTTATGCCAATCTGGGAGACCGTTGGGGTTCCTGGTTGAAATACGCCGGCTATGACGGACTGGTCGTCCGCGGCAAAGCCGAACAACCGGTCTATCTGTTTATCAACAACGATACCGTAGAAATTAGAGACGCCGCGCCCCTTTGGGGCAAGACGACTTTTGAAGCGGCGGACAATCTGAAAGCGAGGCTGGGAAAGGCCGTGAGTGTCCTGACAATCGGTCCGGCCGCCGAAAACCGGGTTCGCTTTGCCACCCTGCTCACCGATGATGGCTCTTCCGGAGCCGGCGGTCTTGGCAGTGTGATGGGATCGAAACAGCTCAAGGCGATCGTGGTTGCCGGAAATACGCGGCCCCGGGCCGCCGACCCGGAAAGACTCAGCGATCTTGAGCAACGGATACATGCGTTAAGAAAGGATACCTGGAAAGACTGGCTTATGGATATACCGGGCAGAACCCGGCTGCGCCCCTGCTACGGATGTGTCAGCGGTTGTTTCAGAAAATCCTATAAAGCCGAGGGCGGCCGGCGCTTCAAGTTTTTCTGCCAGGCGGTGCACGTCTACTGGGAATTACCGCAAAGATACCATGATGACTGGCAGGAAGTCTCATTGCTGGCCATTCGGTTATGTGACCGGTACGGCCTGGATACGACCGTAATGCAGCCCATGATTGCCTGGCTTTCCAGATGCTATGAAGAAGGCCTCTTGGGGGATGAAGATACCGGTCTGTCGCTTTCAAGGATTGGCAGTGCCGAATTTATTGAAGAACTCACCCGGAAAATCGCGTTGCGGGAAGGCTTCGGTGATTTGCTGGCACAGGGCACGATAGCCGCCGCCGCAAAGGTGGGGCCAACAGCGCAAGAACTGCTGAGCGCCTCGGTTCTTACCAGTGCCAGCGAAACCCGGGACTATGATCCCAGGCTTGTTTTAACCAATGCAATTCTCTACGCCACCGAACAGAGAAGACCGATCAATCAGGTTCATGAACTTACCCATGCCCTGTGGATGTGGCTCAACTGGGCCCAGGGGCAGGAGGGTGCTTTCCTGTCTTACGATGATTTGCGCGTCGTTGCCGAAAAGTTCTGGGGCGGCGCCGCCGCTGCCGACTTTTCCACCTACGATGGCAAAGCGCTGGCCGCCAAGAAAATCCAGGATCGCGCCTATGCCAAGGAAAGCCTCATCCTGTGTGATTTTCTGTGGCCCATTATATGGGTCCGGTTTGCCGAAGACCATACCGGCGACCCGGCTATGGAAGGCCGTGTATTATCCGCGATTACCGGCAAAGATATCGATGAGGCGGGATTGAATAAAATCGGGGAAAGAATCTATAATTTGCAGCGGGCGGTGCTGCTGCGGCAGGGCTGGGGGGGCAGACAGGGAGATCGGCTCCTGGAATATCTTCATGAAGAACCCCTGCAGGATGTTTTTTTCAATCCGGATTGCCTGGTTCCTGGTAGAAACGGTGAAATCGTTTCCCGGCAGGGTGCCCGAATCGAAAGAGCCGACTTTGAAAAACTGAAAAGCGAATACTACGAGCTGCGCGGCTGGGAAGTCGAAAGCGGTCTGCCGACAGAGGCCGGGCTCAATGAACTCGAGCTTGGCGATGTGGCCGCCGATTTGAAGCAAAGAGACCTGCTGCGGTAATATTCCGGATGAGGGCCTTCCATAACACTGCTGTTGTATCCCAGAAATACTGTCTAAAGTAATATTCTGTATCCATATGGGCTACCCAGCTGTCATTCCCGCGCAGCAGACTGTGTCGCAATTGGCAAATCTTCAGATGTTGCTTATTTGTCATTCCGGGCTTGACCCGGAATCCATTGCAGTTTCAGGATCTTACGTTTCTGGATGCCGGATCTGTCATCCCGGACTTGATCCGGGACCGGCATGACAGGCGTGGATTAAACGTTTTTTTGAATTGTGACACGGTCTGGCAGTCAGGAATCCGAGCGTTTTTGAGCTGGACTCCCGCCTTCGCAGGAGTGACGATCATTAACATACGTTCATTTACAGGAGGTGAACCATGCCCCAGCAAGAGGGCGAAACCAACTACAAGTATGAGGACTATGCATCGGAAGTGGCAGCCAACCGCCTTCCACCGACAGCTGCCCTGGTGAATCAGGCGATGAAGATCACGCTCGACTCGGGGACATCCTTCGATATTGAATTCGCCGATCGGAACAAATGTCTCTGGCAAAGCGGCACACAAAGCGGTGCGGACTGGTGTGAAGCCGTGGAGGTGGCGCCGCAGACCTATTTCATCGACCTGACCTTTACCCACAAGCCGCGTGAGACGCTGACCTTTATCGTGAATACGGAAACACGGCGGGTGCTTGCGGTTCGCACGATCATGCGCGAAGGCGATGTGGGCAGTGAGCCGCGGGCTGACCATATTTTCGATCCCGGGGTGCTCGGTGACCCGGCAAGCCCGCCGGCAGGGCGCAAGCCCGCGCTCACGCGCGATCTAGTCGGCCTGCGCGGGCTCTATACCTATGGCCCCAATCAATGTTTCGAGCATATCTACCTGAATTCGAAGCGCTATGCCTGGCAGTGTATCATTGGACCGCTGAAGGGCGAGGGTGACGTCGACATGGCCACGGTATACAAATTCGAACATAACCAGTATATTTTTGCCTTTCGCGAATTCGGCCTGCCGGTCTCTACCGTGTTCTTCTATAACTGGGATCAGATGCGATCGACCGGCAAGTTTTTTGCGATTGCCGACGATGGCACCCTTGCCAACACGCCCGCCGGCGCGTACATTATGAAACTGTCGATGGCATTCTATCCGCTGGACGCTCAGCCATTGTAGAAGTGGTTTCAAAACCCCATCTGAGGCTCAAGGGCTGCGTTGCCCAGCGATGCTGGATTTGTATCGATTCTATTACACTAAGGTGCATCACAGACCTCCGGTAAATGCTCACATACTGCACGTATGCTGAGAACAACGACTTTCCCGATCGGTCTGACGCCTTGCCTTTGAACCTGATCTGAGGTTTTGAAGCCACTTCTAGGCTGTACGCTTCATGGATCGGGTGTTCGGTATCAGGCCAGAGGCGGGGGCGGGGGAGGCAGCTCGCCTCGCTCCAGGGCTTCCCGGGCGGCTTTTACCGGTATGCGGGACTCACAGGGTATGCCCACCTGGCACAGCCCGCAGCCATAACCCGTGAATTTGTAAGCCTTTTTCACATATTCTCTGGAACGAACCAGATGCCGGCGGCATTTCTCCTTGTCGTGGCCGGCTTCGGTGATGGCGCGTACCGGGCAGCGGTCAATGCATTTGCCGCAGGTTCCATTGGCGAAAAAGAGACAATAGGCGCGGTGGTCGGCATAGGGTCGGGGAGTCGGTTCAATATGCAGCCGGCCAACCACCGATCCCACCCGCATGGCTTTGCCCCGGGCGGTGATGAGCCCGTCGCACAGGCCGAAAGTGCCCAGACCGGCCGCATGGGCGGCATGGCGTTCAGACCATGAAGAGGCATAGGAAAAGCGTTCAGAATTGACGATGGTCCAGTTGGAAACCAGCATAGGCGCCACAGCAGCGTGGCCCGCCTGGTTGAGACGCTGGACCACATGGCGCCGCAGGGCTGAGTTGAAATCTTCGCCGTAAACCCTGATGCGGGCCCACTCCTCGGAGGGATACTTCCTGGCTTTGCGGTTGGCTTTGCGAACCGTTTCCCGCTGGGGCAGGACCCATGAAACGACGGTGAGTTCTTCCGCGCCGGCTGATTCCCCGGGGCAGTGCTGGTTGAAGACTTCCCAGGGGGTCCAGTGGAAGGCTCCGACATATTCCTTGTATTGCTGCCAGATCGAATCGGCACCGGAGGCAAATCCAACCAGGGCGCTGTCCCAGGCCGGGTCATCGGTTGCGTTTTTCATTGTATTTTCGGGTGAAGTGTCAATGAAATCCTGTATCAAACCTTTTATCCAGTCTGCTGAAATACTTTCGCTGTTTTGCACGTAAACCTCCTGTTCGCCGTGAGCGCAGATTATTTCAGTTCAGTTTGTATTCAATTTCGATTAATTCAGTCAAGCTAAATATAAGTCAACAAGGCCGGAGAGAATATTAAATTATAAGTTTAGGTTAAGATTATATATTATTGTAATTATATCATATATTTATTTTTAAAACCAAGCTGAAAGCGCTTCGTAACCATAATCCTGGAAAAACGTATTGACTATTTTTTACTGGAATTATTAAAAGCCATAGACAGCTTCTCATTTGCTTAAGTAGCGACGATTCGGACAATATAAAAAAAATTAGCAGGAGGCAAGGAGTGAACAACAACCACATGGCCGTGGTGGGAGTCGGGGCCACCGGGACGGTTCTGGCGGGGACACTTTTAGGCAAATATCCCGAAACTTTTCTCATCGGCCGTAAACCGGAATTAGGAAAGACGCTGGGTTCGAAGGGCATTCAGGTTTCAGGAGAAATTGCCTGCAAAGCCGCCGTTAAAAATTATTCCAACAATGTCGGAGACCTCAAGGATTTCAAGCCGTCTTTAATCTTTCTGACGACCAAGACCTTTCATTTGGAACCCATTCTTGAAAACCTTCGGGAAGTGTTTGAGCCTGGAATGAAAATCATTGCCTGCCAGAACGGACTGGGGCCGGAGGATCTTGTTGCTGAAAGATTCGGCCGGGAATCCGTCCTGCGAATGTCGTTAAATTATGGCGTATCATTGAAGGGCCCGGGTGAAGTAGCGGTCGTTTTTTTTAATCGACCCCATTACCTGGGCAGCCTGTCGGATCTGAATACAGGGCTCGGGAAGCGAATCGCCGATCAACTTACCGCCTGCGGTCATGATACCGAATTTGTCGATGACATAAAGCTGTTTGTCTGGAAAAAAATGATCATGAAGTGTACCATGGCTTCATTATGTGCCGTTACCGATAAGACCATTAAGGAAGCCCTGGATTATCCGCCGACACGGGAAATCGCAGATGCCTGCTTTGAGGAGGCCATGGCGGTTGCCAGAGCCATGGGCTATGACCTGGACGAAAACTACCTGCAGCAGGCACGCGGTTACCTGCAAAAGGCCGGTATCCATAAGGATTCGATGTGCATTGATATCGAAAACAGAACGCCCACCGAGATTGATTTTTTGGGTGGCAAAGTGGTCGAATATGGGCGCGCCAAAGGGATTTCAACCCCGTTTACGCTAACCCTGACCAACCTGGTTAGGGCGCTTGAAAGTAATTATTTAAATCTTGCCTGAAAATTAACGAGAAATCGTTAATTCATTTTTCTGGCATCATTATAAAAAATTAAGCGCAGTAGACCCAAATATCGATCAGGTTAAATGGATGAAAATCATTTTATCTCATTAATTTTCACCCTTAAGACAACGCGGCGAGCCGGAGGCTTCCATCTGCGGCGTTATTAAGGGCGAGACATAGTTCACTATAGTCTCGTCCTTAAATGCCTTG
>Ga0209742_10000140_pt1 | contig 41204 bp, 39 predicted proteins | sample DeeMarSeWOR38_10_FD_187462 | JGI IMG/M metagenome (GOLD analysis project Ga0209742, IMG submission 187462) | Marine sediment microbial communities from White Oak River estuary, North Carolina - WOR-3-8_10 (SPAdes) (version 2) | ecosystem: Environmental > Aquatic > Marine > Intertidal zone >...
CCTGCCACACCGAAAATGGTATTGACCATACCCAGCTCAAGGGCAGTGATGCGACCAAGCCTCACTGGATCCGAAAGGTCGAGGTCAAGGACCCGAACACCGGCTACGAGCATTCACTGCCGGTTATGTGCCAACACTGCCAGGAACCACCTTGCGTTGACGTCTGTCCTACCGGCGCATCGTTTAAACGCGCCGACGGTATTGTCCTGGTTGACCGCCACATCTGTATCGGTTGCCGTTACTGCATGATGGCCTGCCCCTACAAGGCGCGCTCATTCGAACACGAAGACATCACCAACCAGAAGGAACACGCACCGCGCGGCAAGGGCACAGTCGAGTCCTGCACAATGTGTGTTCACAAGGTTGATCGCGGAGACGGTACCACCGCCTGCGCCGAGGCCTGTGCCAAAGAAGGACACAAGGCCATATTGTTTGGGGATCTCAACGACCCGAAGAGCGAAATCGCCCAGACGGTGCGGACCAAGGCAACAAGACGAATCCGTGAAGACCTGAACCTGGACAACAGCGTTCGCTACATAGGCATTTAATTCCGCAGACCCGGTCTCGGATCAAAGAGCAAAATAAAATGAAAAAAGCCATTCATTTCCGCATGATTGAAGGTCGCAGCCTGGGCTACGGTGCATTGCTTGCCGTGCTGGGTGCAATTATCGCTGCCGGCCTCGGTGCCACCTATTATATGGAGCACAACGGACACTGGGTAACCGGTATGACCAACAAGGTCATCTGGGGTACGCCGCACGTGTTCGCGGTATTCCTGATTGTTGCCGCCTCGGGCGCACTCAATGTTGCCTCGATCGCATCGGCTTTCAATCGAGCTGCTTATAAGCCAATGGCAAGACTGTCCGCTCTGCTTGCCATTACCCTGCTTGTCGGTGGTTTGGCGGTGCTGGTACTGGATCTGGGGCGCCCCGACCGTCTGATCGTGGCCATGACCTATTACAATTTCAAATCGATCTTTGCCTGGAACATATATCTCTACACTGGTTTCATGGCGATCGTCGGCGTCTACATCTGGGTGATGATGGACAATTCCGTGCGCCAGTTTTACAAGGCAGCCGGTATTGCCGCTTTTATCTGGCGCCTGGCACTGACGACCGGTACCGGCTCGATCTTCGGTTTCCTGGTTGCACGTCAGGCCTATGATGCCGCCATCATGGCACCGATGTTTATTATCATGTCGTTCTCGTTTGGCCTGGCGATCTTCCTGCTTGTGCTCATGGCATCCATGAACTGGACCGGGCGCCCGATCGGCGATCGCATCCTGAATCGCCTGAAGAACTTGCAAGGTGTATTTGTCGCGGCAGTGCTTTACTTTGCCGTGGCCTATCACCTGACCAACCTGTATGGAACCGAGCATCACGGAATCGAGCGCTTCATCCTGCTCGACGGTGGCATCTACACCCAGTTGTTCTGGATTGGACAAGTGTTAATTGGCGGCATTATCCCGCTGGTATTGCTGTTCAGCCCGCTCTCCCGTTCGCGCAGCATCATTGCACTGGCAGCCATCCTGGTGATTATCGGCGGCCTGGCGCAGATGTACGTCATCATCATTGGTGGTCAGGCTTATCCGCTGATCATGTTCCCGGGGATGGAAGTCTCCAGCGCGTTCCAGGACGGTACTATTGCGGAATACAGCCCGAGCTTGCCCGAGGTACTGCTGGGTCTGGCGGGCGTCGGGATAGCCCTGGCCGCGACCACCTTTGCGCTCAAGGTACTGCCGTTCCTTCCGGCCTCTCTGGCCGATGCCGACGTTGATCCGCATCACAAGCAAGAGGCGGCAGAGGCCACCGCGGAAGCCGCATAAGCGCTTTTCCTTACAAAGCTAGCCGAATTCGCGGCCGGAGTGGACTGGACATCTGCTCCGGCCGCCTCCATATTGGGGAAAAGCATTTTTCGCTTGTGTAATCGCTATGGCACAATTTTTCGTATCGGCAGCCCATAAGTCTTCCGGCAAGACCACCATTTCCATTGGTTTGTGTGCCGCGCTGGCTGCCAACGGTCATGCGGTTCAGCCGTTCAAAAAAGGCCCCGATTATATTGACCCCCACTGGCTGGGTCAGGCCAGTGGTCGGCCCTGCTACAACCTTGATTTTTACCTATCCGGTTCCGAAGAAATCGAAAACTCCTACCGGCAACACAGCCAGGGTTCCGACATTCAGCTGATCGAGGGAAACAAGGGACTGTATGACGGTCTTGATCTCGACGGCAGTAACAGTAACGCTGCACTCGCCAAGCTGCTCGATGTGCCGGTAGTGCTGGTCATCGATGTGCGTGGTATGACGCGGGGTATTGCACCGCTGGTGCTCGGCTATCAGCAGTTTGACCGCGATATCAATATCGCCGGGGTGATATTCAATCAGGTTCGCGGCAGTCGACATGAAAGCAAGTTACGCGCGGTCATCGAGCACTATACCGATGTACCGGTACTGGGATCGGTACATTTCGATAGCGACATGGTAATTGTGGAACGCCACCTGGGACTGATGCCCAGCAATGAGAACCGGGAAGCGGAAGACAAGATACGTTATATCGGACAGCAGGTGGCCAACCAGGTCGACCTGGCCAAACTGCTCGCGGTTGCCGGCAAGTCTCCCCCGGCTCCTGATCGATCAACCCCGGTCCGGAATTCAGCACCGGACATTCGGATCGGAATTGCCCGCGACGCCGCCTTCGGTTTTTATTACGCCGATGATCTGGATGCCTTCAAGCAGGCAGGCGCGGAACTGGTTCCGTTCAATACGCTGAAAGACGATTCGTTACCTGATGTCGATGCGTTGTTTATCGGTGGTGGTTTTCCGGAGACACATATGGAAACACTTTCCGGGAACAAGCCGATGTTGAAATCGATTCGCAATGCCATTGAGGCCGGTATGCCGGTCTACGCCGAATGTGGCGGCCTGATGTATCTTGCCAGGGAGATCCGCTGGGATGGCCGTGCATGCAGGCTGGTGGGCGCGATTCCGGCCGATGTGGTCATGCATGAACGGCCGGTGGGTCGCGGCTATACCAGGCTTAAACGAAGCAGCGCAGGTTTGTGGCCATCTCAGCCATCCACAGCAAACGAGGACATATTCCCGGCGCATGAATTTCATTATTCCAGCCTGGAGAATCTGGACCCCGGTATTGAATTCGCATATGAAGTGAAACGCGGCATGGGGATTGACGGCAAACATGACGGTATCGTTTACAAAAACCTGCTTGCCAGTTATATCCATCAGCGCGATGTCGAGAACAATCACTGGACCCGACAATTTGTTGAGTTCATCAGGAAAACCAGGCAAACCCTACAACCCGCCGGCAATGCGACCGGCTAAAGGAAAGGCAGTATGATTACTATTACCAAGCGAGCGGCAGACCAGATCAACGAATCACGCGAGTCGGATGACAACGGAGAACTGGCCCTGCGTCTTGCTGCCAAGGTCACAGACGACGGTTCATACCAGTATGGTCTCGGTTTCGACGAAGTGCGCGATGGCGACCAGCAGATAGAGTCGGAAGGGATTACGCTCGTGGTTGCCGAGGAAAGCCAGGATCTGTTGAAAGGCTGCGTCCTGGACTTTGTCGAGATCACCACTGGCGACAAGCAATTTATCTTCCTGAATCCGAACGATCCCAACTACGTACCGCCAACCGGCGGCGACCTGGCGGCGGTTCCGCCCAGGCACGGGGACAACTAGTCTCAGTGCCTGGTAGCCCGGTATCTCGCAACCAATTGTGTCAGCGCGACACCGGAACCAGCCCCTGAATAATCATCATGTCGACCGTGCCCGAAAATAGAAAACACCTCAGCGCGCGAGCAAACAAGCCGAAGCGCCGCGTGTTGCTACCCGAGTGGGCTCACTGGCGTGACCTGCAGAACCTGATGCAGCGCAACGGTCTGGTGCTGCCCCTGCTCGCACTGATCGGTATTTTTGTTGCTGCGCTCGCATTCTCTCTTAATCCCCGCCTCGCGACCGCTGCCCTGGCAGTGATCGGCGTAACCGGGCTCGCACTGATCGTGATCGTCATGGCGCGGCTTCGACAGGAATACTTCAAGCCACTGGGAAATCTCCGGGCATGGTCTCAGCACCTGAGATCCGGCGACCTGGCCATACACGTACCCGTGCCCCGCCACGGCGAAATGGTATCGCTGGTCAGAGACATCAATGGTCTCACCGATGAGCTCAACGTGCTTACTGAAGAAATGGATACCAAGGTGCGCGCGCAGACCGAGCACATCGCGAGCAAATCACGCTCACTGGAAATTCTCTACGATATCGCGACCGATCTCAGTTCGGCACGCAATCTCGATGAGCTACTGGGTCATTTTCTCGACACGTTGATGGTGTTGTTTGATGCTCGCGCGGCTACGGTTCGACTCAATACTGAGAAAAATCAGACAGTCCTGGTCGCTGCACACGGCCTGACTCTGGATATCGTCAAGCAGGAACAGCTGGTCGACATGGATCGCTGTCTCTGCGGCCAGATTGCGCAAAATGGGGGTATCGGCATCCAGGAGGGTGTTGCCGGTTGCAACCGGTTCCTCGACGGCGAGATGCTCGACGGCCCGTGTAGCGAAATGATTGTGGTGCCATTGCAGTACCAGGACCGGATTCTCGGTGTCTACAACATATTCCTGGAGCGGCCCAGCGCCGAGTTGGGTAAGGACGTGCGTGACCTGCTGAACAGTATTGGCATGCATCTCGGGCTGGCTATTGAAAAGACACGGCTCGACGAAAACGAACGACGCCTCGCCATTATGGAAGAACGTAATTTTATCGGTAGCGAACTGCATGACTCACTGGCACAGTCGCTGGTCAGCATGCGACTCCAGATCAAGATGCTTGGCGAGATTTTGCATAAAAAGGATGTCAGGGCCGCCCAGGTAGAAGTTGAGCAGTTGCGCGAATCTATCGCTGAGGCCCACGTCAGTCTCAGAGAACTCCTGGCCAATTTCCGTTCACGGATGGACGAACGTGGCTTGATACCTTCCATCGAGGAACTGGTGGAACGATTCAAGACCGAGACCAACATCACAGTATACCTGCAGAATCAGTGGACCGAATTTGCGTTTTCACCAACGCAGGAAGTGCAGATATTCCGCATCATCCAGGAATCGCTGGCCAACGTTCGTAAGCACAGCAATGCCCACACAGTGCGAGTACTGCTGGGCAAGCTCGACGACGATCATTTATCAGTGCTGATTGAAGACGATGGCCGTGGCGCTGACAAGACCATCGAAACCACATTGCCGGGCGAGAACCTGGGCATGTCTATCATGCGTGAGCGTGCCGAACGTATCGATGGCGTGCTACGAATAGAAAGTGAGCCCGGCGAAGGCACTCGAGTTCAGCTGGCCTTCCCGATTCAGCAAAAAAATCTTCAAAACCCGCCAATCAAGGCTGATTGACATGCGTGTACTCCTCATCGATGACCATGCACTGGTAAGAAAGGGGCTCGAGGCCCTGCTGCAGAGTCGCGGTATCGAAATCGCCGGTGCAGTGGGATCCGGCAAGGAAGGAATAGAATCCGCAAAACGGCTTAACCCGGAAATTATCCTGCTCGATGTAAATATGCCCGAAATGAGCGGGCTCGACACCCTGCGTGCACTGCGCGAGCAGGGAATTCAAACACCGGTCCTGATGCTAACCATGAGTCGCGAAGAAAAAGACCTTGAAGGTGCGCTGCGCGCTGGTGCCCAGGGCTACTTGCTTAAAGACATGGACCCGGAAGAGCTGGTACCCGCGCTAAAAGATGCCATACAAGGCAAGAATGTCGTCGCCAAGGAGTTAATCGGCTCACTGACGCGTATCGTTCAGGGGCAATCCACCAGTGCCGCCACGCCGCCCGAAAAGACCAGCTTGCTGGCGGATCTGACGCCGCGTGAAACCGAGATCCTGGAGCACATTGCCGAAGGCCAGAGCAACAAGGTCATTGCGCGTGAGCTGGATATTACAGACGGCACGGTTAAGCTGCATGTGAAATCGATTCTGCGCAAACTCAACGTGCACTCGCGAGTGGAAGCGGCGGTGATGGCCGTGGAGCACGGCATCGGCAGTAAAAAGATCGGAAATAAATAGGTAAGCAGTACACCCGGCCGCTAGTCGAGATCTGACGGCACAAACCAGTTCAGTTTTTCGTGCAACTTGACCACCTCTCCCACCACGATCAGTGTCGGTGGTTTTACATCGCCCGCCTCAACAATCCCTGGCAACGTCTTGAGATCACCGATCAGTGTCCGGTGGTGGCGCGTTGTCCCCTGCTGCACCAGTGCCGCAGGCGTGGTGCCAGGCAGTCCGTTGGCAATGAGTTGATCGCAGATCGTCTGCACACCGTGTAACCCCATGTAAAACACAATGGTCTGGTTGGGTTGTGCCAGCGCCGGCCAGTTCAGGTTAATGGTGCCGTCCTTGAGGTGTCCCGTAACAAAGGTTACCGATTGCGAGTAATCGCGATGTGTCAAAGGGAAGCCCGAATAAGTCGCACAGCCGGAGGCTGCGGTAATGCCGGGAACCACCTGGAAAGGAACACCCTCTTCCATCAAGGTCTCGATCTCTTCGCCTCCACGACCGAAGATAAACGGATCGCCACCTTTCAGTCGACAGACGCGCTTTCCTTCCTTCGCCAGTTTTACCAGCAGATCATTAATTCCTTCTTGCGGGATCGCATGCACCCCGCGCTCCTTGCCCGCATAGATGCGTTCCGCATCGCGACGCACCAGCTCGAGCACCTCTTTGGAAACGAGCCGGTCATAGACAACGACATCAGCCTGTTGCATCAGTCGCAGGGCCTTGAACGTCAGCAGGTCCGGATCGCCAGGGCCACCGCCGACGAGATAGACTTCGCCGTGACCGGGCATGGTGTCACCGGCAGTGGTCAGCGCCTTTTCCAGTGCTTCGGTCGCCTGCTGTTCCTTGCCCGCGATCATCATCTCTGCAATCGGGCCTTCCAGCACCTTTTCCCAGAACAATCGACGATCAACACCGTTTTTAAATTTCTCTTTTACCTTGTCGCGAAATGCCTTTGCCAGACGCGCAAGCTGGCCGTAACCCGCCGGGATGGTGGTTTCCAGCTTCTGGCGCAGCATGCGCCCCAGCACTGGCGAAGACCCGCCTGTCGAGACCGCTACCATCACCGGCGAGCGATCAATGATGGATGGCATAACGAATGTACATAGGTCCGGCGAATCAACAACGTTGACCGGTATATTCAGCCGTCCCGCCGCCTCAGCCACCGCCTGGTTGACCTCGCGTTGATCCGTGGCAGCGATGATTAACACCGATTCCTTGAGCAACGCCTCGCTATAACCTTCGGGCACGTACTCGATTTCACCGACCTCAGCCGTCCTGGCCAAGGTATCGCCCAGCTGGGGCGAAACCACCGTGACCTGGGCGCCGGCCTGGCGTAGCAACGCCACCTTCCTGGCCGCCACTTCGCCACCGCCGATAACGGTGCAATGGCGGTCTTTCAGATTCAAAAAGATGGGGAGAAAATCCATGATTTATTACTTATATATCAAATAGATATAGATATTAATTAAACCAGTTTTTAGATTGCAAATAGCATTCTAGCACGGGCATTCTCGATAAATTCAATGTATGCCGAGTGGAATCCGGGCCCGGTTAGAGGGGTCTGATGTCAAAGTTGCTTGCAATCAGAAGATTCAGTCGTTAGTGAAAACCGGGAAACCGATATGGCGGAGAGGGTGGGATTCGAACCCACGGAAGGTTGCCCTTCAACGGTTTTCAAGACCGCCGCTTTCGACCACTCAGCCACCTCTCCATAGCCCGAGCGGCCTGCCCGAGCGGCGCCAAGCATACCGAAACCACGCTTTCAGGGCCAGATACTGGTAAAAATATCACTACTTTTTGACGGACATTGGAACATTGACGCGGTGGCATTGTCTCAGTAGCCTACAGAGACCAATTGTTAAGGAGACACCGAGAATTATGGACCAAAATCCAAATGTACTAGCCCAGCAACGCGAATCGGCCCTGGCCACCAATAGCGTCATTCGCAATACCTATTTGTTGCTGTCCATGACCCTGTTGTTCAGCGCGGTCACTGCTGGCGTCTCAATGGCGCTGCAAATGCCTGCGATGACATACCTGGTGAGCATTGGCGTGGCCTTTGTACTGATCTGGTTCGTCCTGCCAAAACATGCCAACAAGGCCAGCGGCCTAGCGGTCGTATTTGGCATAACCGGCCTGCTTGGTTTCTCCCTTGGCCCGATCCTGAATATGTACCTGGCCCTGCCTAACGGCTCCCAGGTAATCGCCACTGCGCTTGGCGGCACCGGCGCCATTTTCCTGGCGTTGTCCTTCTACGCACTGTCGACCAAACGTGACTTCAGTTTTCTGGGTGGCTTCCTGTTCACCGGTTTTGTAGTGATCCTGCTGGCAGCGCTGGCCAATATCTTTCTCGCCATTCCTGCCCTGTCGCTCACCATTTCTGCGGCAGTGATCATGATCATGAGCGGCTTCATCCTGTATGACACCAGCCGCATGATCAACGGCGGCGAGACCAACTACATCATGGCGACAGTCGGTCTGTATATGAGCATTTTCAATATCTTCATCAACCTGCTGCATATCCTTGGCATTGCCGGTGGCGATGATTGATGTAGTTAGTTAGAAAATAACACTACAAAGCCCCGGTCCAACCGGGGCTTTGTTTATCGGAAACGGGAATTACCGGGCGGAAAACGTACATGGATTTATGGTTGAAAATCGGAAGTGCGCTGTTGCTGATCGCCATGCTCGCGGTGATCTGGCCACGGGCGCGGCACATGCTCGCCAATAGCCCCAAGGGAAGCAGCGACGACTGGCGGTCGTTTGTTTTCGTAATCGCCGCAGTAGCCCTGTTCATACTGCTATTGATCCAGCTGGTCTAGCCTGGACCGGATTTCAACAAGCACGGAACCAGCTGGCCGTTCTGACTAGGGAATTTTCTTTTCTACTACCGGTTGCGTGCCATCGTAGTGCATGTAAATCGCCCTCGCGTTGCGCAGCTCATCAACATCTTTCTGCCCGAGCCCGGCAGCCTCGCCGACCTGCGTCTCGCTGACGTGCTTAGGAATCACATTGCGCTTGTCGTGACGCCCGTATCGACGCTGATTCCATAACACCCACAGACCTAGCATTAAGCCCATGGCCAGTATTGCAACGGTGTAGTTGATCAGCTGATCACCAAAGGCCTGGTAACCGCCCATGGTGATCATACGCTCGGTAAACAGGTACACCCCACCCACCCACAGCATCAGGCTAATCAGCGGCATGATGAAGTACAGCCACAGACCCCAGAACACCATGGTCATGGCAAGCTCGGTGGCGCCGCGCGGCGTTCCGAGTTCGGATCGTTGCTGAAAGTACTGGCGGCGCTCATTGCCCATTTGCCGCTCACGTCGCAGCGTCGGTTGTGGCAGCCTCTCGCGGCCTGGACTGCGCCACGTACCTGAGCTCTGTACCTTACGCACGAATTGTCGAATCCCAATTGGCACTGCCACAACAGTGGTCGCGGCGTTGAATATCCAGTAAACGGCGGGGTACCAGATTGCCCAGAAAAGGTAACGCAACAGGCCCCGGCGCTCATAATAACTATCCAGCGTCAGACCAATGGCAAACTGCACCAGACAGACCACAGCGAGAATCACGCCGGTCCAGCCGGGCAACAGGGTATTCACTGCCAGCGATCGTGGCCACATGTCTTCCGGCAATAACTGGGTTGCGCCCCAGAAGAAAAAGGTAAGCAGTAACGCATAGCACCAGATCACGCCGAGCCAGTACTCGGTCAATACCGGCCACATGCGACGACTGATCCAGTGATTCATGTTGCCGGCATAATGCGTGGCAGCCTCGAATCCACCCCTTGCCCACCGTACGCGCTGGTTCCACAGCCCCTTTAACGACTCCGGAACCAGGATCCAGGTCAGCGCCTTGGGCTCGTAACGAATGTCCCAGTGCGCCAGCTGCAGCTTCCAGCTGATATCAACATCCTCGGTAACCGTATCGGAAGACCAGTAACCCACCTTGTGAACTGCAGAGCGACGATAGCAGGCGTTTACACCGGAGACGGTGAACAATCGACCGACGGAACGCTGTGCGCGTTTGATCATGCCAACGATGGCTGAAAACTCGCCGATCTGGATTCGAGACAACAGGCCGGCCCGGTTCATCACCCGCGGGTTGCCGGTGACGGCGCCCACGCGCGGGCCGTTAAGGAAATGCTTCATCATGAAAAACAGGGCATTCTTGTCGAGCAACGCGTCGGCATCGATGCACATCAGAAACTCGCCGCGACTGGCCATGGCGCCGGCACGCAAAGCCTTGGCCTTACCATGGTTCTGGGTCAGGTTAATCACCCGGAGCCGATCGATGCTGTCGGTCAGCTGCTCAAGCAGCGCCGCCGTACCGTCTGTGCTGCCATCATTGATCGCGATGATTTCGAAGTTCGGGTAATTGTTTTGCGACAGGTGCTCGACCGTGTCCTGGATACAGAGCTCCTCGTTGTGGCACGGTACCAGTATCGACACCAGCGGATAGACCGCCAGTTCCGGCGGGTCACGCCTGCCCCACTCCCGTCGGAAAAAGAATGTCACCGCACCCATCATCCAGAAAATGGCCATGAACAGCGGATAAAAGAAGACGAAAAAGAACAACGCTTCGGCGGCGAGGGCACGCTTCGGCGGCAGGTCGACCGAAAGTTCCGATAAAATCTGCGGATACATGCGGCCGCCATTGCTGATCGAGTAATCGCGATAGCCGTAGTGGTCGATACCCTGCAAGCGCAATTCGTACATGGATCGTGCAATCGCGTCAGCGTCAGTGCCCTCTTCCGGTATCAGTGCTACCAGTGCACGGATATTTCCTTGTCCAGTCGATTGCAGCTTCCGCTTGATCATTGCCATAGTCGTGTCGGGAAATTTCTTGATCACAAACAAGTCAAAATCACCACGCTTATGCGGAGCACTCACCGAAAGGTATTGCCCGAATTCGGCGTTAACACGGTACCGTCTGACGCTACGCTTGATGTTGTTCAATCCTTTTGGCGCGGTATTACCCTCAAACACGATTCCGGTAAACCCGTTGAGTCTTGCCAGGCTTGCGTAGAACCGGGAGGCATCCCGGATTGCCAGGTCTGCTGGCAACCGCACATAGATGTCCTGAACCGGGAGGCGTGTGCGAATCTGATGCACGACACGGTTGAGCACGTCCGCAGCAACGGGGAATTCCGGGTTGGGGAAGAACGCCTGGCGACGGTCGGCCGTCAGGGCAGAAATTATTACGGCATTGACCCGCAACGCCTCGATACGATCCAGTAACCGCGACAGAATCAGTTCGCGTTTTTCCGGGCTGGCATCAATCATGCCGTCCAGCCCGAAGTCGATAAATCTCACCGGTCTCGGCCTGGCCTTGGTGATACCCAGCCATTGGCGAAGCGTGCTGACGTCGGTTTTGTTCGTCACCAGAAAGCGATTGACGTTGGGAAGATCACCTGTCGAGATCTCGCCGGGATCCAGCGTTAACAGGAACCGGAAGCCGAGCGACGACGCAACACCAGCCGTTACCTGGTCATGGGCCCCGTAAGGCCAGGTAAGCGCCAGCGGTCGCTGCCCTATTTCACTGTTAAACCTGGCAATCGTGCGACGCAGGTCGGCGCGTATACGTGACATGAATGCCTTCTCGGGCTCGTAGCGACCGGATTCGGGATAATACTGACGCGTGGTAGCGGCATAGGATTCATTGCCTTGTGGGTTTGAGGGCACGCCATGGTGCAGGTCATGGCTGTGGGAGATGACCTCGACCAGTGGTGATCGACTTAACTGTTTCACCTCGGACCAGCTCAGCATTTTACCTTCGTACTCGGGCGGCACACGGTTGCCGTCGAGCCAGCCGCTGACAATACTCAACACCGACGGGTAGCCATACTGGTCAAGCAACGGCACCACGATATTCTTGTAACTCTGCAGGCCATCGTCGAAGGTCAGCAATACCGCACGATCCGGTAAGCGGGCCTTGCCTGCCTTTACCTTTTTCAGATAATTCAGGCTGATCGGTTGATAGCCGTTGCTTTTGAAAAACTCCAGGTGTTCACGCAGTTCAGCACGGGTCAGGGCGTACGGATCCTTGTGGCGGCCATCAACGATGTCGTGGTAGGCAAGCGATATCAGCTGCGCGTTTGCTGGCAACATAGCAATCAACAACAGGGCAGCGAGAAGATAACGAACCATCATCATGGCAGGACGTATACCACCCTGATTCCGGCATCAATCTCAGCCTCGCGACCGCCGTCATACACATGGCTGGCAAGGCTCACGAACCAGTTCAGTGAGTAGTCATCGGTAAACTGGTAACTCTGTTGATAGCGCGCGCCGTAAATGGGTGCGGACCCGTAATTTTGCTGGTCATAGATACCGGCCCAGAGATAAATGTCATCGGCATGACGTTTGTACCTGCTGTCGACGACCCAAAGATATTTGTACCCGCCAATCACGCTAGTGGCCGACAGCGGGTTGTAGTAAACCGTTGGCGCTAGGGTATTACTCGATTGCGCCAGCTCCAGCACTACACGCTTCTCGTATTTCTCGGTGAGGTCATAGCCATACGTCGCTTCGCTGTACCATTCACGCCGCTGATTGCTATCGGAGTAGTTAAAGGCGTCGGTGGCGAAGAACCACTCCCAGACATAGTCGGGGCTGTGATAGTAGGAGTCGAAGTGCCACTGGTCGCTGGTGACGCCGACGGCCTTGCCGCGCAACGGTACCTCTTCTGAGAAGCTGTGATAGGTAGCAAAGAGATTCCACAGATCGTTCGGGCGATAGCGAACACGGCCGCTGACACCCTGCTCCCCGGGAATAATCAAATCAGCGGAAACATCACCACCGACCGTGAACCGGTCGATATCGTAGTCCAGGCCAAACACCGCACGGTTCAGCTCACCGGTGGCGAAGGCCGGGTCCTGCGCACGGACAAATGCCACGCGTGCGTAGCCAAACAGGTGATCGGCGACCTCGCCCCAGACCTTGCCTTCCATGCGCCATTCCAGATTGCCGGCGTCGGACGAGTCGGAATAGATCAACCCTTCTGCCGTATAGTGTTGGCTATCGAGTTCATTGCGTGCCTCGACCAATTCAGCCTTGATCGCCTTGTCTCGGGGATTTACCTGCTGACCTGACTCCAGCACCTTGATCGCGGCACGTACGCGATTTTGTTCACGCAGGCATTTAGCGGTGGGCAACAGCACTTCCGGCCGGTTCTGGTTCTTCGCAGAAATTCGCCCAAAACCATCCACGACCCGCTGGCAGTCGTTTTTCCAGCTGGCGATGACCAGGGCATCGCGCTGGAACGGATAGTGGTCGGGGTATCGCGTTAGCAGACCATCCAGCAGGACTAATGCCTGCTCGTGGTTGCCGGACCGCGCCTGGGCCAGCGCCTGCTTCTGGGTGCGGCTGGCGGCCTTGTCGATGGCGGCTGCCTGGGTGGCGGGAATTTGCAGGAAAAGCTGTACAGCGACAACCGTGACAACGGCTATCGTGCGCATGCCGACCCTGGTTTTTCTCCTGAAAATGACTGCATCCCGTGCTGATTTATTATTCTGTAACCGTGTGCAATTACCGCACCAGATTCGGGGTGATATGGCAGTTTTCTAGTTGCCGGGGGCCAATATCTCTACTCCACCCATGTACTGGCGCAGTGCGTCCGGAACGGTCACCGAGCCGTCCTCGTTCTGGTAGTTCTCCAGGATGGCCACGAGTGTGCGTCCGACCGCCAGCCCGGATCCATTGAGCGTATGCGCCAGTTCCGGTTTGCCGGTCTCGGCGTTGCGCCAGCGGGCCTGCATCCGTCGCGCCTGGAAGTCCTCGAAATTGCTGCATGAGGAGATTTCGCGGTATTTCTGCTGACCCGGCAGCCAGACCTCCAGGTCGTAGGTCTTCGCGGAGGAAAAACCGATATCGCCGGCGCACAGCGCCATTACCCGGTATGGCAGGTTCAGGCGTTTTAATACCGCTTCTGCGTGCGAGGTCAGCTCTTCGTGCGCCCTGTAGGAGTCCTCGGGCCGCACGATCTGCACCAGTTCCACCTTCTCGAACTGGTGTTGACGAATCATGCCGCGGGTATCCTTGCCGTAGGAACCGGCCTCACTGCGGAAACAGGGGGTATGGGCCACGTATTTTCGTGGCATGTAGTCGCTTTCGACGATGACGTCCCGGACGATATTGGTAACCGGCACCTCGGCGGTTGGAATCAGATAATACTCCTGCTCACCATCCAGCTTGAACAGGTCTTCACCGAATTTGGGCAGGTTACCGGTTCCACGAAGGCTGTCGGCATTCACTATATAAGGTACGTAGGTCTCGGTGTAACCGTGCTCGGTGGTGTGCAGATCTAGCATGAACTGGATCAAGGCGCGATGCAGACGCGCCAGCGACCCGCTCATCACCGCGAAGCGTGAGCCGGTAATCTTGGCGGCGGTCTCGAAATCGAGCTGTCCCAGAGCCTCGCCAAGATCAACATGGTCTTTCGGCTCGAATCCGAATTCCCGCGGCTCTCCCCAGCGGCGTATCTCCATATTGTCATCCTCGGACCTGCCGTCCGGGGTCGACTCATCGGGGATATTGGGAATCCCCATCAGGATCTCATTGAGTTCGGTCTGAATCGCCTCGAGGGCAGACTCCGCAGCCTTCAGCTCATCTCCCAGGCTACCGACCTGGGCAATGAGCGGCGCGGCGTCTTCGCCCTTGGCCTTGGCCTGGCCAATGGCCTTGGCCGAGGCATTACGCGTCGCCTGCAGTTCCTGCGTTTTAACCTGCAGCGCTTTTCGCTGTGACTCCAGTCGGTTCAGCGCATCGATATCGAGCTCGAAACCACGGCGTGCGAGGCCCCTGGCGACGGCCTCAATGTCAGTTCTTATTCGTTTTGGATCAAGCATTTATACAGTTTTTCTCAATTAATTTATTAACTCAAATATTGACCATCGCCGGCCAGCTGACGATATGCCCGAGGTCAATATCGTTGCCGAGGCGGTTCAGGATGGCCTCGACCTTTTCCGGTTCATCAAAAAACTCGATCACAACCGGCAGGTCCATCGACAGATCCAGCAGCGAACTCGAATGCACCTTGCCCGACTTACCGAACCCGGAGATTCCGCGAAAGACAGTAACACCACGCACCTTCTCGTCGTCGTGCAGGGTTGCCATCAGTGACTTGAGCCTGCCTTCGGACTCGGTGAGGTAGATCCTGACCATGGTTACTGGGGTTGAACTCATATCTGTCTCCCGATTTTGACGCCAAGCCACGCCGCGGCCACGCAAAGTAATACACTAAGCACCATGTTTAACAAGGCGCGGGTATAGGCACCCTCTTCCATCAGGTTCAGCGTCTCGATGGAGAATGTCGAAAACGTGGTGAACGCGCCCAACATGCCGACCAGTAATGCTGCGCGCCAGATACTGTTTTCTGCCATGCGTTCGATCAGCAATACAAACAACAGGCCCATTAACAACGACCCGGCAACATTCACCGCGAGCGTACCGTAGGGAAAATTGCGGCCGGCGAGCGCATAGACGCCGCTGGATACCCAGTAGCGCAGTAGTGCGCCCACGGCCCCGCCGCCGGCAATTGCCAGGAGTTGATACATGATTCGTCTTTAGCCCGTTCGATGTTTCTTGGTTTTATCCAGCGCCATGGCATCAAGCTCGCGGAAATGTTCCAGGCGCGATTTGATTTGCTGCTCAAGCCCTCTTTCTACCGGGTAATAATAACGCGGTTGCCCCAGTTCTTGCGGAAAATATTGTTCTCCCGCGGCGTAGCCTTCCGGTTCGTCGTGGGCATAGCGATAGTCATGGCCATAGCCAAGCTCTTTCATCAGTGCCGTCGGTGCATTGCGCAAATGAATCGGCACCTCCAGCGAACCGTTGTCTGCCGCCGCCTTCATCGCGGTACCGAAGGCGGTATAAACCGCGTTGCTCTTGGCGGCCACCGCCATGTACACCACCGCCTGAGCGATGGCGAGATCACCCTCGGGGCTGCCTAACCGTTCCTGCACGTCCCAGGCGTTGAGTGCCAGCTGCAGCGCCCGCGGGTCGGCGTTGCCGATGTCCTCACTGGCCATGCGCACCACGCGCCGGGCAATGTAGAGCGGATCGCAGCCGCCATCGAGCATACGTGCATACCAGTACAGGGCCGCATCGGGGTTGGATCCGCGTACCGACTTGTGCAGGGCAGAGATCTGGTCGTAGAAGGCCTCGCCGCCACGGTCAAACCGACGCACACCCTTGCCGACCACATCGGCCATGGTTGCCTCGCTAATCTCGGCCTCGCCCAGGTCGGCGGCAATCTCGAGAAAATTCAACGCTCGCCGGGCGTCGCCATCGGCGACCTTTGCCAATAGCTCACGAGCCTCTTCGGCAACCTGAACCTCGCATGCACCCAAACCCTGTTCCTTGTCCTTGAGCGCCCGGTCGATGATCTGGCGAATGTCCGCCTCTTCCAGTGGCTTCAGCACGTAGACACGTGCGCGGGACAGAAGCGCGTTATTCAGTTCGAACGAGGGATTCTCGGTAGTGGCGCCAATGAAGGTGATGGTGCCGTCCTCGATATGCGGCAGGAACGCGTCCTGCTGCGCCTTGTTGAAACGGTGCACCTCGTCGACAAACAGGATCGTGGGCTTGCCCTCGGCCAGTTTCTGTTTCGCCTGCTCGACCGCAGCGCGGATTTCCTTGACGCCGGAGAGCACAGCGGAAATGGTGATAAAGGTCGCACCGGTACGTTGTGCAATCAGGCGGGCCAGCGTGGTCTTGCCGGTACCGGGTGGTCCCCAGAAGATCATCGAGTGCAGGCGGTCTGATTCGATCGCCTGGCGTAATGGTTTGTCAGGGGCAAGTAGATGTTGCTGGCCGAAGAAGGCGTCCAGCGTGGTCGGACGCATGCGGTCGGCCAGGGGTTGCCAGGCCTTTTCCGTGTGCGATGTGAACAGGTCTTCCATCAGCGGTTATTGACGAACCACATCCACTCCCTTGGGCGGCACGAAAGTAAAAGTCTTTTTACTAATGCTCTTGTTCTCGCGATTGTCGCGCAGGGTAATGCGCGTGGTCTGACCGAAGGTGTCGATCATTTCGAGCTTGCGGATTTTGCCGTTTTCAAAACCGACACGGATGTCTTCGAAGCCGCCGTCCTTTTCTTTCGGAATCATCTTGATCCACTCGAGCTTGCCCTGTTTGCCCAGCGACTTGACCGAGAAGTTGTCACCCAGCTTGCCCTTGCCGGCGAGCAGAATTGCCGGGGTATTGCCCAGCGCGCCGTCCATCTTGCGCACGGTCACCTGCTGCAAATCCACGTCGTAGACCCAGATCTGCTTGCCATCGCTGACGATCTCCTGCTTGAACGGCATCACGTAATCCCAGCGGAACCTGTTCGGCCGCTGGATATAGAGCGTGCCCGAGGATTCCTGGATGGTGTTCAGCGCTTCGTCCAGCACGACCTGGTCAAAGCTGGCCTTGAACGTCAGGACTTCATTGAAAAAACGATCTAGCGGATCGCGCGCTGCATGGACCGCACTCATGGCGAGTGTCAGTGCCAGCAATATAAATATTCGGGATGATTTCATCTGCAGATTTCTGTCCGGGTTAATCCTGCGGTGGCGGTGGCGCCAGCACTTCACGCTGGCCGTTGGATTGCAGTTCGCCGACCACGCCTGCGCGCTCCATTTCCTCAATCAGTCTCGCGGCACGGTTGTAACCGATACGCAGGCGTCGCTGTACACCGGAAATCGATGCACGTCGTGTCTCGGTGACGATGCGCAGCGCCTCGTCGTACAAGGGATCCTGCTCGGCATCGCCGCCCTCAATACCGAGCCCGGCGCCAAAGGTACTGTCATCTGCCTTTTGTGCGGGATCACCTTCAAGGACATCGTCGTTATAGATTGGTTCACCAATCTGCTTGAGCGCGGCGACCACGCGGTGCACCTCTTCATCGGAAACAAACGCACCGTGAATACGCTGCGGCACACCCATGCCCGGTTGCAGGAACAACATGTCGCCCTGCCCCAGCAGTTGCTCGGCGCCCATCTGGTCCAGCACCGTGCGTGAGTCCACCTTGGCGGACATCTGGAACGCAATGCGCGCCGGGATGTTGGCCTTGATCAGTCCGGTAATCACGTCGACCGAGGGCCGCTGTGTCGCTACGATCAGATGCAGGCCGGCGGCGCGCGCCTTCTGAGCCAGCCGGGCGATCACCTCTTCCACCTTCTTGCCGACCACCATCATCATGTCGGCCAGCTCATCGATCAGGATCACGATAAACGGCAACTGCTTAAGCGGTTCCGGTTCGTCTCCCTCGAGCGCAAACGGATTCATGATCGGTTTGCCTTTCGCTTCCGCATCTTTGACCTTGCGGTTATAGCCGCCGATATTACGCACACCGAGGGCCGCCATCAGGCGGTAGCGCCGTTCCATTTCAAAAATACACCAGCGCAGGGCATTGGCAGCCTGCTTCATATCGGTCACCACCGGTGCCAGCAAATGCGGGATGCCTTCATAGGTGGCAAGTTCCAGCATCTTCGGGTCAACCATGATCAGGCGCACCTGGTCCGGCGTGGCCTTGTAAACGAGGCTCAGGATCAACGCGTTGATGCACACCGATTTACCGGAGCCGGTGGTACCGGCAATGAGCAGGTGCGGCATCTTGGCGAGGTCAGTGACTACCGGAATACCGCTGATGTCCTTGCCCAGCGCCAGGCCTAATGGCGAATGACTGGTTTCGTAGGCCTCGCTCGACAGAATCTCCGACAGGCGAACTGTCTCGCGACTCTCGTTCGGGATCTCGATACCCATGTAAGACTTGCCGGGAATGTTCTCGACCACACGCAGGCTCACCAGTGACAGCGAACGCGCGAGATCGGATGCCAGATTGCTGATCTGCGCCGCCTTCACACCCGGTGCCGGATCAATCTCGAAGCGCGTAATCACCGGACCGGGATGCACGGCCACCACCACCGCCTCGATGTTGAAATCCATCAGTTTCTTTTCCAGCAGGCGCGCCATGTTCTCAAGTGATTGTTCGGAGAAGCTCTGCACTTTCTTTTCATCCGGCTTGTCCAGCAGAGACAACGGCGGCAACTCGGCACCCGTTGGCACCTCGAACAACGGCACCTGGCGCTCACGCTCTACTCGCGCGCTGGTTTCGACCTTGTGAATCACCGGCTCGATCTTGGGCTTGGCACGCTTCTCAAGCCGCTTGGCGACCTGCACCACCTTTTCTTCGCGCTCTTTCTTCGCCTGCTCGCCGACGGCGCGATCAATACGCTCGGAGATCTGGCTACGAACCAGGCTGTAGACGTCCCAGACTGCCTTGCCGGTAATGTCCATCACATGGAACCAGGAGATGCCGGTAAACAGGGTGACGCCGGCCAGGAACAAGGCCAGTAAAAAGATCGTCGCGCCGACATGGCTGAATGCCGCCATCAGCCCGCTGCCCACCGCATCGCCCAGCAGTCCGCCAGAGGAGAACGGCAGATCACGGCTAAGGGGATCGAAGTGCAGGGTCGCGAGACCGCAGGCACCGACCAGCAACAGCACAAAGCCGGTACCAATAACAATCTTGTGATGCAGATTCGGCGGATCGGGATCCTTGCGATGCTGGAACACCTTCCAGGCGCCGTAGCCGACCATGATCGGGAACAGGTAGGCGAGGAAGCCGAACAGATTGAACAGGACATCGACGACGAAGGCGCCGGCTTGGCCACCCAGGTTGTGGATCTTTCCGGTCGGTCCGGAATGGGACCAGGACGGATCCCCGGGGCTGTAAGTGGCGAGCGACAGCAGCAGGTAAATCGCAATCGCGGTCAGCACGTAGAAACCGGCTTCACGCAACAGGCGCCAAACGGCCGGGGTGAGCAATGGTTCCTGGTTTTTTTTCCGTGTGGCCTGCGACACAGCCTTCCTGAGTGAGTAAGTGATTAAAAGCCCCGCGATTCTCGCCTTTTATCGACCTCAAGCCAAGGGTTGAGCTATTGCAGGGCCTGTTTCACCGCCGGATGGACGATCTTGCCCGCCTGGACGTTGATACCGGTTTGCAGCGCCGGGTCTGACAGGCCACCCTCGGCCGCGAGCTTCAACACATAGGGCAACAGGGATGCCGACAAGGCCTGGGACGCGGTTCGGGGCACGGCGCCCGGCATGTTGGTGACAGCAAAATGCACCACGCCGTGTTCGATATAGGTTGGCTCGGCGTAGGTAGTCGGCCGTGTAGTCGCGATACAGCCGCCCTGGTCGACAGCAATATCGACAATCGCCGCACCGGGCTTCATCGCCTTGACCAGCGCCTCGCTTACCAGTTTCGGTGCCCTGGCACCGGTGATCAGCACGGCGCCAACCAGCAAGTCCGCGTCCTTCACCGCCGCTTCCACCAGCGGTCCAAAGGATGGCAACGCCGTGACATTGGGGCCGACGGCATGCATGCGTGCGAGGCTCGAGCGCGAACGGGCAAATACCGTCACCCGGGCGCCCAGCTCGGAGGCCACCGCCACCGCATTGCCGCCGGCCGAACCCGCGCCCAGCACCACCACGTGGCCACGCTCGCCCGCGGGCATGCCGCCTAGCAGCAGGCCGCGACCGCCGTTGGGGCGATGCAACAGGGTCGCGCCAATCTGCACCGACAACCTGCCGGCGATATCGCTCATCGGCGCGAGCAACGGCAACTGCCCGCGGTCTTCTACCGTCTCGAACGCCACCGCGGTCAGCCCCTTGTCGCAAAGGACCGTGGCCAGCTCCGGTACCGCCGCCAGGTGCAGGTAGGAAAAAACGATGTGATCGGCGCGCAGCAATCCATACTCGGCTTCGATCGGTTCCTTGACCTTGACGACCAGGGTCGCCTCGCCGTAAAGCGCTGCGGCATCGGGCACGATGCGCACACCCGCGTCGGTATACAGGGCGTCAGGGTAGCCGCTGGCCTCGCCGGCACCGGCCTCTACCAGCAGCTCGTGGCCAGCCCGGACCAGTTCTGCCGCCGCTGGTGGAATCAAGGCGACCCGCCCTTCCAGTGTCTTGATTTCCTTCGGAATGCCTATGCGCATTGCTACTCCTTTTTCATTTTTCGGAACCGGTCACGTAGAATGCGGTCTTTTGCTTGTGAGGGGCAAGTTTCGGCCCCATTAAAGCGCAAGCCACGCGAAAAATACTCCGGAGTTTTATCAATAATGAGCGAAGAAAAACACGCAAGATTACTTATCCTGGGCAGCGGCCCGGCCGGCTATACCGCTGCGGTTTATGCCGCCCGTGCCAACCTGAAGCCGGTGCTGATTACCGGGATGGAGCAAGGCGGCCAGCTGACCACCACCACCGATGTCGATAACTGGCCCGGTGACGATGAAGGGGTCCAGGGGCCGGCGCTGATGGAGCGTATGCGCAAACACGCCGAGCGCTTTGAAACCGAAATCATTTTCGACACCATATCCGGAGTCGATCTGAGCAAGAAACCGTATCGCCTGACCGGTGACTCCGGTACTTACACTTGCGACGCCCTGATTGTCGCCACCGGCGCCTCGGCCCGTTACCTGGGCCTGCCATCGGAAGAGGCCTTCAAGGGCAAGGGCGTGTCGGCCTGCGCGACCTGTGATGGTTTCTTCTACAAGAATCAGGACGTCGCCGTCATTGGCGGTGGCAACTCCGCTGTTGAAGAGGCGCTATACCTGTCCAACATTGCTAAAAATGTGACCCTCGTCCATCGCCGCGATACCTTCCGCGCCGAAGCGATCCTGATCGACGAACTGATGGAAAAAGTCGAGCACGGCAATATCACTCTCGAACTGAACAACAATCTCGATGAAGTGCTGGGCGACGCCACCGGTGTCACCGGCATTCGCATCAAGGGTAACGACGGCGGCACCAAAGACCTTTCCCTGCAAGGCGTCTTCATCGCCATCGGCCACTCACCCAATACCGCGATTTTCGACGGTCAGATAGAGATGGAGAATGGCTATATCAAAACCCGCTCTGGTCACACCAATGCCACCGCCACCAGTGTCGAGGGTGTCTTTGCCGCCGGTGATGTCCAGGACTTTACCTATCGCCAGGCGGTGACCTCGGCCGCGACCGGTTGTATGGCCGCGCTCGATGCCGAGCGCTATCTCAAAGGCAGCAAGTAGTCGAGTTACCCTGACAGTGAGCTAGCGTGCTATGCCCAAAGACGACAAGCCAGACAATGAAACCAGCCTGTTCAAGCAGGCTGTGTCTGGCGTTCGGCCGATAGCACAGGATCGCAAGCCGCCCACCAAAAAACGTCCCAAACCGATCCCGCGCAAAACCATCGAAGACAACCAGGCAGTGATGCAAAGCCTGCTGTCGGATGAATGGGAGCCAGGAGAGGTCGAGTCCGGTGAAGAGTTATTGTTCTGCCGTGCGGGCCTGCAACGCAGCACCTTCAAAAAACTTCGTACAGGCAAATTTGTGGTCGAGGGCGAGCTCGACCTGCATGGTCAGACAGTGGCTGAGGCCCGTGAACACGTGGCCGGTTTCATCCACGAGGCACAGATGCTTGGCCTGCGTTGCGTACGCATTATTCACGGCAAGGGATTGACCTCGCCAAACAAGTTGCCGGTACTGAAGAACAAGGTGAATCACTGGTTGCAACAGAAAGACGAGGTGATGGCCTTCTGTTCGGCACAGCCGGTGGATGGCGGCACAGGTGCCGTCTACGTCCTGCTCAAGAAGAAATAGTTGCTAGCGGGAGACGCTGGAAGTAAAGGATCCGGTCCCGGTTTCCTGCGGCGCCTTGCGCTGACGGTAGGTGCGCAGGCCAACGCCGGCACCGGAGATATGGACCACGATCGCCTTGCGATAGTAGGTCCGTACAACCTTGCCGTGGGTAAAGGCGACCACCAGTGACAGGCGTTCGCCGATTCGCACCTTGCGGCCATGGGGTTTGACCAGCGCGCCACTCAGACTGATATTGATAGTTTCACATGCCGCCGGTGCGCGCCCACGCAGCTGCAGGTAGGCCTTCACCGCGACTGGTTTTCTCTGCTCGGATCGTCGTTCGATCGGTAGCACGCATTGCACCCCGGGCTTAAAAACAGTCCTCTAGTATGCCTCCGGCGTCGTTCCCCCAGTTTTCCTCGCATCCGATGCTTTCGACCATTTATCCGCCACCACGCTAAAAACCTGGCTTTATTTTGGCGGCGCCGCGGCCGGAATTGGCACGAATCCCGCGTGTTAAGCAATCGACCCTTTCAACTTTCACCCGCGGGATTTGCGTGCAGCACAATATGTCGTGCCACGTGAATGATTAATAAATCTAATCGACACGATAAAAATGTTTTTGTTTTGCTCCACTTGGATGCGGATGTATAAATCGCCAAATTGCAGTTTTCGGTGTGTACACCGGTTATTACAACTGGTTGGTTATGTGAGTTGGAGGTAGCAATGGCAAGCATGGCATCGGATGACGACGACTTTTCACTGGACGATTACGATGAAGATATGGACATCTCTGACAGCAGCGACCTGGTAGAACAGCTCGCCGCCAGGTCTGGCGAAATCGTACCGCCTCGGAAGCGAAAATGGCGTGATGCCGAGGAGTATCGCGAATGGAAGCGACTGCGCGATTTGCTCGGCGACGACGATATGGCAGAGCTCGACTTCTAGCTCCTGTTACCGGGCTGGCCGCAGACGCATGCCAGCCCGGTAGCCCAAATTTCGGTATTTTTCCCCTTTTCAATCCATTCAGGATTGATTCAGGCAACCCTCTCTATTCTCCTGTTAACCCTGACGGGTTTCTCGATAACACCGCCCACGACCGGGCGCCATAACAGGAGACAGAGTCATGAAAATTCTTACCTACGGAGCAATCGCCACCGCACTTGTCATCGGCACCTTCGGTTCCGTGGCGAACGCAGCAGATTACCGCGACCATCGTGCCGGCGCCTACAAGGCAGAGCGCAATCACCGTGCCGGCCATGACCGGGGAATGCGCATCGAGAAGCGCGACCATCGCTACGGCCAACACAAGAAATGGAACCACGGCCCGCGCCATGCCGCACCCTATCGTGGCCACGGCCCGCGTGCGCACTGGAAGTGGTACAAGCGGGATCGTCACTATGATCGCCATGTGTATAGACACCACCATGGCTACGGCCCGCGCAAGATCGTGGTAACCCGCCATCACCACCATGGCCACGGGGCGGCTGCACCGGTGATCGTCGGCAGCATAATCGGCGGTGTCATCGGCAGTGAAATCTCCGGTGGAGATCGCGGTGCCGCGGCGGTGGGCGCGGTCATGGGCGCGGTCATTGCCGCCGATGCCTCGCGCAATCGTCATGAGCGTGTGACCGTGATTCGCCCACACCGCCGCTAGCACTGGAGGCATGGACCGGGCTCGGATATGCTTGGTCGAAACAAGGAGCCGGGGCTGATCCAAGCCCCGGCTCCGTTTCAACCGGGGCCGATTCAGATGAACCTGAAAAAGATACTGCTATTCACACCCTTGTTCGCTGCGCTGGCTATTTGCCTGCCGAGCTTGGCATCACCGCCACCTGCCGTTCCCGGCCAACCTCTGCAACTCGCTGCCAAATCCGGTGAGCTGAGCCTGGATCAGGCTACGGCTAAGGTTCGCAAAGAAACCGGTGGCCGCGTCCTCTCGGCCCGGGCCGAGACCAACGGCGGGCGCACCAGCTATCGAATTAAAGTACTGCTTCCTTCCGGTCACGTGCGCATTGTCCGGGTCGATGCCGCTACCGGCGCGATGGACTAGGGGCGGGGCCGGGCAATCATGCGAGTCCTGATTGTTGAAGACGAAAACGCCCTGCGCAACCAGTTGCAGGAGCAACTGCGCAGCGAAGGCTATGCCGTCGATGTCGCCGCCGACGGTCAGGAAGGCCTGTTCATGGGTCGCGAATACCCGTTCGATGTCGCTATCGTTGATCTGGGACTACCAAGGGTAAATGGCGTCGAGGTCATCAAGACCCTGCGTGATGAGGGCAAGACCTACCCGATCCTGGTGCTGACGGCCCGCGGGCGCTGGCAGGACAAGGTTGAGGGACTCGAAGCCGGCGCCGATGATTACCTGGTCAAACCGTTTCAGCTGGAGGAATTGCTGGCGCGGCTGAAGGCGTTGCTGCGCCGCTCGGTGGGCGTCGCCAAACCAAAACTGGAATGCGGCCCGATCGTACTGGACACCAGCGCCCAGTCTGTAACCGTAAATGGCAATGCGATAGAACTCACTGCCTACGAATACAAGCTACTGGAATACCTGATCCTGCACACGGGCGAAGTCATCTCCAAGACCGTACTCACGGAGCACATCTACGACCAGGACTTCGACCGCGACAGCAATGTGATTGAAGTGTTTGTCGGTCGCCTGCGCAAGAAACTCGACCCGGACAACAGCTACCAGCCCATCGAGACCCTGCGCGGTCGCGGTTACCGCTTTGCCCTGAACCCGAACACATCGTGAATCTCTCGCTGCACACGCGTTTGCTCGCGGTCGCGTCCATCGTCCTGCTGTTCTTCTTCGGCCTCACCGGCCTGGTGCTGGACAAGGCGTTTCGTGACAGCGCCGAGAGCGGTGTGCGTGAACGCCTGCAGACACAGATCTATGTGCTGCTGGCGGCAGCCGAGATCGACGCCGGCATCATGTTGTTCATGCCGGATGAATTACCCGATCCGCGTTTTTCTATCACCCAGTCCGGGCTCTACGCACAGGTAGTCGACAATCGCGGCAAACCGGTGTGGCGCTCACGCTCCCTGCTCGGCAGTGCTTTTCCGGTCACTGATCCGGTCGACATCGGCCAGTCCCGGTTCACTCGCACGAAGCTGGCGGATGACTCCGGGGTTTTCGTGCTCGGCTATGGCGTCAGCTGGCTAATCAGGAACACGGAACAGCGCTACACCTTTTATGTTGCAACCAGCCTCGATAGCTATCTCGCCGAGATTAAACAGTTCCGGCGCAGCCTGTGGGTCTGGCTGGTCGCAGCGGCAGTGGTGCTGCTCGCCCTGCAGGGCGCGATATTGCGCTGGAGTTTGAGGCCGATACGACAAGCCGAAGAAGCCCTCGCTGCCATCGAGTCGGGTGAGGCAGAGACACTCACCGGTATCTACCCGAAAGAACTTCAGGGGCTGACCAACAACCTCAACCAGTTGCTGGTGAGCTCACGCGCGCAACTGAAGCGCTATCGCGATTCGCTGGGCAATCTTGCCCATAGCCTCAAGACCCCGCTCGCGGTGTTGCGCAGCGCCACCGAAAAAGAAACCGATATCGCGGCAATCAGAAAAACAACACAGGAACAGCTCGATCGCATGTCGCAATCGGTGGACTACCAGCTCAATCGCGCCGCGGCGTCGGGTTCAATGCCGTTAACGGCACCCGTCGCCGTCAAGCCGGTGGCCGGGAAAATCGTCGGCGCATTGAAGAAGGCCCATCGTGACCGGGAGGTTGCCGTCAGCCTGAACATCGAAGACCCCGTGCGGTTCTTCGGCAATGAAGATGATCTTTATGAGGTGCTGGGGAACTTGCTGGAAAACGCGTTCAAGTGGTGTAACAAAACGATTCACGTTACAGCGCACAATATCTCAGTGCCTGAAACCGGCAGAAAGAAACTCGAACTCATTATTGACGATGACGGGCCTGGAATTGCCGAAGCAGATCGCGAACTCGTACTCGCTCGTGGCAAACGTGGCGATGAGACCGTGCCCGGTCATGGCATTGGTCTGTCTATCGTTGTCGAGATCGTCGAGCTGTACGGCGGGGTGATTTCGTTAGCAGAAAGCAAGGCTGGAGGTGCTGCAATTCGGATCGAATTTTAGTGAAATCTATATCAAAAGCAGTCGATTAATGGGGGAAAAATTAACTAGAAAATGATTTAGAATAATTCTTTAACTTATTGTTTTATATATTAATAGTTTCGACTATTTAGCATATCCAATGGATGCGACGGCCTCTACCGCAATCCCCTCTTCCTTTCCAGTAAAGCCGAGTTTCTCGGTCGTCGTCGCCTTAACGTTTACCTGGCTTTGCTCGACACGCAGGTCGTCGGCGAGGTATTCGACCATCTTCGGGATGAAACCGGCGAGCTTCGGTGCCTGGGCAATGATAGTGGCATCGACATTGCCAACTACCCAACCGCCCTGCTCCAGCATCTCACGCACATGACGCAGCAAGATACGGCTATCGATGTTTTTGAACTGGGCATCAGCATCGGGGAAGTGTTTGCCAATGTCGCCTAACGCTGCTGCGCCAAGCAGCGCATCACAAATCGCGTGGATCAATACGTCGGCATCGGAATGGCCAAGCAACCCTTTATGGTGTGGAATCTTGACGCCACCAAGAATGAGATCGCGCCCTTCCACCAACGCATGCACATCATAACCGTGACCAACACGCATCATGATTTTACTTCCTTGGCTTGTTGGGACAGATAGAGCTCGGCCAACTCAAGATCCGCTGGATAGGTAATTTTTATATTGTCGGGATGACCTTCGATACAACGGGGCATGGCGCCGATGTATTCCATGGCCGAGGCCTCGTCAGTAATGATTGCTTCTTCCAGTAAAGCGCGGTCCAGTGCCTTGGTAAGATCAGCTAACGGAAAGAATTGTGGTGTGAGTGCGCGCCAGAGACTGGTGCGATCGACAGTCTTGTCGATGCGCCCATCTTCTTTAGTGAGCTTCACCGTGTCCGCAATGGGCAACGCGAGAATACCGCCGTCGTCAGTATCGGTGGCTTCGTCGATCAGTTTCTGTATGTCTTCGTGACGCACACAGGGACGCGCGGCGTCATGCACCAGCACCCAGTCATCGACATCGGCGCGCTTACCCACTTCGCGCAATCCATTTAGCACAGTCGCGGCACGGGTCGCGCCACCAGTAAAGGTGCTCACTTCGACGGAATCGGTTTTCAATTTCTCAGCAACGTCCGGCCACTGCGAATCGTCAGCGGCCAAGCCGACATAGATGCCCTTGATCGGAAAGAATGAGGCGAGGCGCTCGATGGTCACACCGAGCACGGTCTTGCCTTGCAATGGAAGATATTGCTTGGGGACAGACGACCCCATGCGGGTGCCGGTACCGGCAGCGGGAATAACGGCCCAGATACCTGCTCTGAATGACATCTTGCTTTACCGGCACTCTCTGGATTGAGTCAGTGCCCTGTATAACACAAACGGTGTCAGGCGACTTCCTTGCTCTGCGCCGTCTTGGAGACGTGTTTGACGATTTCTTCGTAAGCGGCGTCCGGGGTGATGTCTTTAATCGCGGCCAGCTCGTGCGACAAATAGGTCGAGGCAGTTTCCAGCAGCATGGATTCCTCGAACGACAGGCCGGACTGGATCTTCCAGGTCAGCAGGTCGCGCACGACTTCGGCCAGCTCGATACTGGTGCTGCCATTGATTCGGCGCTCCAGGTCCTTGCAACGCTCGGTCCAGTTGCCGCCGGTGACGCGTCGGGCACACTCACTTTCAAGCGTACGGAACAGTTCCTTGAGTTTTCGGGTGGAAAGCAGTGGACGAATGCCGCTACGGGCGACATTGGCCCGGGGAACCTTGACTACCATGCCGGATTCCTTGATGCGAATGACATAGCAGGGATCGATAGTACCGGCGATATAGACGTCTTCGACGGTCTCGATGGTGCCGACACCGGCAGACGGATAAAAAACAGAATCACCGACCTCTAATTTGGCCTTTTTGGACATTGGGCCCTCTCCTTGTCTGGTATTTATCGTTGAAAGTGACCTGAGTGCGGGGTCTTCCTTTCATTTTGGTTGAAATTATGCCCGTAACCCCTCGTAATGGCAACAGTTTCCATTTTTGAACGCTGCCGGATTACCTGAGTTACAATACGCGCCATTTTTTCCGGAAGACACGACGTTGCCTGCTTCACAAGGCGCAAAAACCGCCAAATCACAGTCCCCGTTGGCACCCCAGATGCCTGCCCACAAGGGTGCTCACGGCGTCTGGGGGCGGCTATATGGCAGTGCCCGCGGGCTCGCCATTACCGAGGCTGCCCGGGCTCACAACGGGCCGGTACTTGTGGTGATGCCCGATGTCCGTACGAGCTATCAAATGCTCGAGGAGATCCGCTTTTACGCAAGGAATACCGGGCTCCCAATCCTGATTTTCCCAGACTGGGAAAGTCTGCCCTACGACGCTTTCTCGCCGCACCAGGACATCGTCTCGCGGCGGCTGCAGACGCTTTACCACCTGCCGGGCCTTGCTCACGGCATCGTCATTACCACCGTCACCACGGTGATGCACAAACTGTGCCCACCCGAATTCGTCCAGGGCCACAGCTTCATGCTGCGCGCCGGCGAAACCCTTGAAATCGGCCAATTTCGTGAGCAGCTGGCCCATTCCGGCTACCAGAACGTCAGCCAGGTGATGGAACCGGGCGAATTCGCCATTCGCGGCGGCATCGTCGACCTCTACCCCATGGGTAGCGCCACGCCCTACCGGATCGACCTGTTTGGCGACGAGGTGGAGTCCATCCGCACCTTCGACCCCGAGACCCAGCGCTCGCAGGAGAAGCTGGACGAAATCCAGCTGTTGCCGGCCCGTGAATACCCTATGACCGACGCAGCGATCCAGAAGTTCCGCCAGGCGTTTCGCGCGCGTTTTGCCGGGGACCCGCAAAACAGCTCGATTTATCGAGACGTCAGCAACGGTATCGCCCCGTCCGGCGCCGAGTACTACCTGCCGCTCTATTTCGATCGCCTGGCTTCGTTCTTCGACTACCTGCCGGACTCGGCCCTGTGCATCTACGACGACGCTATTTTTACGACCGCCGAGACCTTTACCCGGGAAACCGGCGAGCGCTACGAGCAACTACGGTTTGACACCGAGCGCCCCATCGTCGAGCCGGCGGACCTGTTCCTCGCCCCCAGCGCCATCTCGAACAGCCTCGAGGCCCTGGAGGGCGTGCACCTGTTGCCGTTCAGTGACGACCAGACACTGGCGCAAACCGCCACCGAGGTGACGCTCTACGATACCGAGGTGCCGCCGCGGCTGCCGGTCGACCGCCGCAGCGACAGCCCCTACTCGGCGCTCTTTGGCTACATCGAGAAGTTTGACGGGCGGGTACTGCTGGCGGCCTCGAGCCCAGGTCGGCGCGAGACCCTGCGTGCGCTGCTGCGCGAACACCATATGCCATCGATGGATGCCGGCGGCTGGGACGAATTCCTGACCCATGACAATCACCTGATGCTGACCGTGGCCGATATCGACCGCGGCATGGTGCTGCCCGACCCGGCCATCAGCATCATTACCGAGGCACAGCTCTACGGCGAGCGCGCGGCCCAGCAGCGGCGACGCAGTGGTGGGCGCGAGACCGACACCATCATCCGCAGCCTCGAAGAACTCAAGCTCGGTGACCCGGTGGTGCACGAGGACCACGGCGTCGGTCGCTACCGCGGCCTGCAGACGCTGGACGTGGGTGACGGGCCCACCGAGTTTCTGACGCTGGAATATGCCGGTGGCGACAAGATCTACCTGCCGGTGGTATCGCTGCATTTCATCAGTCGCTATACCGCCACCCACCCCGAGAATGCGCCGCTGCACAAGCTGGGCGGTGACGCCTGGGAGAAGGCGAAGAAGCGCGCACAGAAAAAGGCGCACGATGCCGCGGTGGAGTTGCTGGAAGTACAGGCCTTGCGCGATGCGCGCGAGGGCTTCACCTTCCCCGAGCCCGACGATCAGTACACCGCCTTCGCCGAGGCCTTCCCGTTTGAAGAAACGCCCGATCAGGAGCGCGCAATCAACGAACTGATTGGAGACATGACCACCAAGAAACCGATGGACCGCCTGGTGTGCGGTGATGTTGGTTTCGGCAAGACCGAGGTCGCCATGCGCGCGGCCTTTGTTGCCACCCACGGCGGCAAGCAGGTGGCGATCCTGGCGCCCACTACCCTGCTGGCACAGCAGCACTACCAGAATTTCAGCGATCGCTTTGCCGACCTGCCGATACGCATCGAGCTGATGTCGCGCTTCCGCAGCAAGAAGGAACTGGACGTCACGCTGTCGCACCTGGCAGATGGCACGGTCGATATCGTTGTCGGTACCCACCGGTTGCTGCAGGAAGACATCAAGTTCAGGGATCTGGGCTTGATTGTCATCGACGAGGAACATCGCTTTGGCGTGCGCCAGAAAGAACGGCTGAAAAAGCTGCGGGCCGATGTCGACATCCTGACCCTGACCGCGACGCCGATTCCGCGCACGCTCAATATGGCCATGGCCGGCCTGCGCGATATCTCCATTATTGCGACGCCACCGCAGGAACGGCTGGCGGTGAAGACCTTTGTCATGGAATGGAACGACAGCCTGATTCGCGAGGCCTGCCTACGCGAGATTCGTCGCGGCGGCCAGGTGTTTTTCCTGCACAACGAAGTACGCACCATGGAAAAGGCGCTGAAGGAACTGCAGGACCTGGTCCCCGAGGCCGAGATCCAGATGGCCCACGGGCAAAAGCCGGAGCGCGAACTCGAGCAGATCATGCTCGATTTCTATCACCAGCGCTTCAATATCCTGGTGTGCTCCACCATCATTGAGTCGGGCATTGATATCCCGACGGCGAACACCATTGTCATCCAGCGCGCCGACAAGTTTGGCCTGGCGCAATTGCACCAGCTGCGTGGTCGCGTTGGCCGCTCGCACCACCGCGCCTACGCCTACCTGATTGCACCGCCGCGCGCCGTGCTGAGTGAAGATGCCAAGAAGCGCCTGGCCGCGATTGAAACGCTGGAAGATCTGGGGGTGGGTTTCTCGCTGGCATCGCATGACCTCGAGATTCGCGGTGCGGGTGAGTTGCTCGGCGAATCGCAGAGCGGCGAGATCGATGAGGTCGGCTTCAGTATGTATTCGGAGCTGTTGAATCGCGCTGTCGAGTCGCTCAAACAGGGCAAGGAACTGAATCTGGAAGAGGCGCCGCGCAGTGGCGCCGAGATCAATATCCACGTGCCCGCCCTGTTACCCGCTGATTTCTTGCCGGACATTCACATGCGCCTGGTGCTGTACAAGCGCATCAGTAATGCACGAACCGACGAGGCGCTGGTCGCCTTACGTGAGGAAATGATCGATCGCTTCGGCCTGTTGCCGGAACCGGCAATTTTGCTGTTCGATATCACCTCCTTGCGAAACCTGGCCGACACACTCGGTATCAAAAAAATCGATGCCGGCCCCAAGGGTGCGCGCATTGATTTTCATCCCAAGGCGCAGATCGATCCGGCCAGTGTTATCGCCCTGCTACAGTCGGAACCGAAAACCTATCGACTGGACGGACCTGAACGAATACGGGTAACCCGGGACATGCCAGACGCGGATTCTCGCCTGGAAGTGACTGCGACAGTCTTAAAGGCCTTGCGCCCGGGTGACGCTGAATAAGCTAGAGATCAGGAAAGAGGACTTCTTCGAAACCGAAGTATCGCATGTCCTGGATACGCATGGGATAAAGCACACCGTCCAGGTGGTCACATTCGTGCTGCACCACACGCGCGTGAAAATCCGAGGCGGTGCGCTCGATGGTCTCACCCTTCTCGTTCATGCCGCGGTACCTGATGTGCGTATATCGCGACACCAGCCCGCGCATACCCGGCACGCTCAGGCAACCTTCCCAACCCAGATCGGCGTCGTCACCAATGGGCTCGATAATCGGATTGATCAGCACGGTCGTCGGCACCGATTCCGCATCGGGGTAGCGCGGATTGGCCTCGACACCGAAAATCACCACGCGTTTCATGATGCCGATCTGCGGGGCGGCGAGACCGGCACCACGCTGTGCATGCATGGTATCGAACATATCCGCGATCAGCGCGTCCAGTTCCGGCGTACTGAACTCCGTCACCGGCTGCGATGGTTGCAGGAGAAGCGGATCTCCCATTCTTAGTACTGTCCGTACCGCCACTTGTTTGCCCCATCGAATTTGGTGGTAGAATTGAAAATACTATAAAACCAGTAACAACCAAAAACCACCAGGGATCCCCGTGATCAAAAAGACTGCATTTGCTGCACTTGTATTGCTGGCGCCAATCGCCAGCGCCGCCACCCAGCTGTCAACCGAGGCGCCGCCCAGGCAATACGAAATTGAAGTGATGGTGTTTCAGAACATTCGCCCCGAACTGGAGGGAGACGAACTCTGGATGAATGAGCGCATCAACCCGGAAGTCGCGAATCTGGACAAGGCAATAACCTCCCCCGCACCGCCGAGAGAGAATTCCGACCTGACAAAGGCCAAAGAGGCCCTGGAGAAAGACGGCAACTACCGGATCATGGTGCACAAACAGTGGATACAAACCGGGGACGCGCCTTCTGATGCGGCAATGATCCGGATGAATACCGAAGACGGCGAGCTCGATGGCACCTTCAAGTTCTTCATGAGTCGGTTCCTGCACGTCGACCTGAACCTGCTCTTCAGGGAGCCGGAATCAAAATCAATGTTTCAGGCGGGAAATAGTGCTGAAGGCGGAAACATCAGCTATGAGATTCGCGAGCACCGTCGGGTGCGCTCAAACGAGCTTTATTATTTCGATCACCCGAAATTCGGTGCGCTGGTGCAGGTAAAACAGGCGGGCGCAGACAGTCGCTAGCTTGGTGCACGCGAGCTAGACGACACACAATGGTACGCATGCCTCGATCAGGTTGCGCACCTGTTTCATTCCTTTTTTCAGATTCGCGTCGATCTCATTCAGACTGATCTCGTGATCTGACTTGCCGGCAGCAGGATTAACCACAACTGCCAGGGTGGCGTAGCAAATATCCAGCTCTCTCGCCAATGCCGCTTCCGGCATCCCGGTCATACCAACGATATCCACTCCGTCCTGCTCCATTCGACGCACTTCGGCTGTCGTCTCGAAGCGTGGACCTTGTGTGGCGCCATAGGTTCCACCGACCAGCAATTCAATCGAAGCATTCGACGCCGCATTAACCAGATTCTGGCGCAGATCATCGCAGTAGGGATTAGTGAAATCGATATGCTTCACCTGCTTGTCCTGGCCCGCAAAGAAGGTGTGCTCGCGGCCATAGGTGTAATCGATAATCTGGTCTGGCACCGCCATGGTGCATGGCTCCAGATATTTGTCCGAAACACCACCTACTGCAGCGATGGCTATAACCCGATGAATTCCCGCCTCTTTCAGTGCCCAGATATTCGCACGGTAATTTACTTCATGCGGAGGAATCGTGTGCTTCGGACCATGGCGTGGAAGAAATGCTATTTCTTTTCCACCGACTTCGCCAAATACGATCGGCGCCGATGGCTCACCATAAGGCGTGCGCACGAATTCTCTGCGCGTAATCTTCAAATTGGCCAGTTTCGCCAGGCCACTACCGCCAATTACAGCAACAACTGTCATTTTTCTTCTTTTTCCGCGTAAATGCCCGGCGCGTTACGCCAGTACCCTTTGTAATCCATGCCATACCCGAACACATATCTGTCCGGGACCTTTAGGCCGACAAAATCGGGTTTGATATCAACCTTGCGGTTACGGTCCTTCTCTACCAGTACAACCGAAATTACTTTGGTTGCTCCTGCTTTATTGTAGTAGTCGATAATTCCTGCCAATGTTGTTCCCTCATCCAGGATATCGTCTACCAGGACAATCGTTCTGCCCTGTGCGTCGCGATGAGGCCCTGATATCCAGCTTAACTCCGACGTACCAATATTCTCTTGATAGCGCGTCGCATGTACATAGTCGATTTGGAGCGGAAACTCGAGCATGGGTAATAATTGGCCAAACAACACCACCCCGCCATTCAAAACACAAACGACAATCGGATTTGACCTGGAGAGCTCTCTATTAATTTTATCTGCAATACCCTTGATCGCGGTATCGACAGTAACCATCGAATATAGACAATCGGCATCATTCAGCTGGATAGTCATATTGAGAAACGTTCCAGATAGTCCTTGTACGCCGCATCGATTCCAGATTTGAGCGAGACTCTGGATTCCCACCCTAATGACTTAATTTTACTAACATCCAGAAGTTTCCTCGGTGTTCCATCTGGCTTTTGTATATCCCATACTATATCACCGTTAAAACCTACAATTTCGCGGACCATTTCTGCAAGCTCTTTAATCGTTAGGTCTTTTCCTACTCCGATGTTTATCAAGGGTGGCGAATCGACAGATAGTGAGATCCCGTCAAGCTCGCCTGATTCGAGATCCATCAAATATATCGCAGCAGCTCCAAGATCATCGCTATAGAGAAATTCACGTCTTGGACTGCCAGTTCCCCAAACAACGACGTTATCGGCGCTACTTTCTTTTGCCTCGTGCATTTTTCTTATCAACGCCGGCAACACGTGGGAAGCCTCAAGATCGTAGTTGTCACCCGGACCGAACAAATTCGTCGGCATTACAGCCAAATAATGAGTGCCATACTGTCGGTTGTAGGCCCAGCACATTTCTATACCGGCTATTTTTGCTATAGCGTAAGGCCGGTTGGTAGGCTCCAAAGGTCCGGTGAGCAAATATTCTTCTTTCATCGGCTGCGGACAGTCGCGGGGATAAATACAGGACGACCCAAGAAAAAGTAGTCGTTCCACGCCAGACAAATAGGACTCATGAATTACATTCGTCTGAATCGCGAGGTTTTTATGAATGAACTCTGCCGGATAGGTATTGTTGGCGAGGATGCCGCCGACTTTTGCGGCGCACAGAAAAACATATCCCGGTTTTTCCTCGCTAAAAAAATCCCGTACAGCCTGTTGTTCGGTCAAATCCAGCTCAGCGTGGGTCCGGGTGACTGTATTATGGTATCCGGCATTTTTTAGCTGCCGCATGATCGCCGAGCCAACCAGCCCCCGATGTCCGGCAACGTAGATTTTGGATTCTTTGTCCATCCTGCTTATTCGTGATAATCGTAGGCGGAAAAACCGTGGCGTTTGACCAGCTCGTCACGTTCGGCCGCCTTCAGGTCTTCCAGGACCATCTCGGAAACAAGCTCTTCGAAGGATATTTTAGGAGTCCAGCCCAGTTCTTTTTTCGCTTTGGATGGATCACCGAGCAGTGTTTCGACCTCGGTGGGTCGAAAATATTTAGGGTCAACCCGAATGATAGTATCTCCAGGCTGCAATTCACGGAATACGTGCTCGCTGACTGCATCGTTTAATATCGACTCTACCGTCCCGGTTTCACTCAATCCCTTTCCTTCCCAGTTCAATGTCAGACCAAGCTGTTTCGCGGCTGCATCAATAAAATCACGAACGCTGTACTGTTTACCGGTTGCGATAACAAAGTCGTCTGGCGTGTCTTGTTGCAGCATTAGCCACTGCATTTCCACGTAATCCTTGGCATGTCCCCAGTCGCGCTTGGCGTCCAGGTTTCCGAGATACAGGCAGTCCTGAAGGCCTAAACGGATGCGAGCCAGTGCGCGCGTAATCTTTCGTGTCACAAAAGTTTCACCCCGAACCGGTGACTCATGATTGAACAGAATGCCGTTGCACGCATACATGCCGTATGCCTCGCGATAATTAACGGTAATCCAGTACGCATACAGTTTTGCCACGGCGTAGGGAGACCGAGGATAAAACGGAGTTGTCTCTTTCTGCGGAATTTCCTGAACCTTACCGAACAATTCCGAGGTGGATGCCTGGTAGTACCGGGTCTTCTTTTCCAGCCCGAGGATTCTAATTGCCTCCAGTAATCGCAACGCGCCGATGGCATCCGAGTCCGCCGTGTATTCCGGCTCGTCAAACGACACCTGTACATGGCTCTGGGCAGCAAGGTTATAGATTTCGTCTGGCTGTACCTGCTGGATGATTCGAATAAGGCTGCTTGAATCGGTCATATCTCCGTGGTGCAGATACATCCTGACCTCGGCTTCGTGCGGATCCTGATACAGGTGATCTATCCGGTCGGTGTTGAACAAAGACGTTCTGCGCTTGACCCCGTGAACTTCATAGCCCTTGTCCAGCAAGAACTCGGTAAGATAGGCACCGTCCTGCCCGGTGATTCCAGTGATCAGTGCTTTTTTCTTCATTCTTTTTCCACTCGATTATAAATATCTTCGTAGCGCACAATATCGTCTTCGCCGAGATAGCTCCCGGACTGGACCTCGATGATCTCCAGCGGCATCGACCCCGGATTTTCCAGCCGATGCTTCATGCCAATGGGTATATATGTCGATTCGTTCTCAACAAGCTCCAGAATTTCGTCGCCACGGGTTACCTTTGCAGTTCCACTCACAACTACCCAGTGCTCCGCCCGTTTATTGTGCGATTGCAGGGACAACGCGGCACCGGGTTTGACGGTCAGACGTTTGACCTGAAACCGCTCACCGATATCAACCCCTTCATACGCGCCCCAGGGGCGGTAGACCTTGCGATGCATCTGGTGCTCGGTTCTATCACCATCTTTCAAGCGGTTTACGATTTCCTTGACGTCCTGGGCATGTTCCTTGTGGCAAACCAGTACGGCATCAGGTGTTTCAACAACTATCATGTTTTCGAGACCCACGGTCGCCACTACGCGATGCTGTGCCACGACCATCGTATCTCTTGTATTGTGGGCAATAGCATCGCCAGTTAAGACGTTGCCCGAGGCGTCCCGTTCCGAGACCTCCCACAGTGACGACCAGGCACCGATATCCGACCAGCCGGCCGAGAGCGGTAACACCGACGCACGATCGGTCTTTTCCATCACCGCATAATCGATTGAGTCACCGGGGCATTCCCGAAACAGCGTTTGATCCGCGCGAAAGAAGTCATTATCCGCAGTACCGCTGGAATAAGCGTTCTCGATTGAAACAGCGATATCGGATCGGAACCGGTGCAGTTCCTCCATCCACACTGATGCCTTCAGCATAAACAGGCCGCTGTTCCAGAAGTAGTCGCCGGAATCGAGGTACGATTGCGCGGTTACGAGATCCGGCTTTTCGACAAAGGCGTCGACGTCAGTGCCATCGCCTTTCTTGATATAGCCGTAACCGGTTGCCGGGTAGTCAGGCACGATGCCAAAGGTGACGAGCCTGCCATCGGCGGCAAGCCGGGCGCCCTCTCCGACCACCGACTGGAATGTCTTGATATCGGCGATGACATGGTCTGCCGGCATAACCAGCATCACAGGGTCCTCACCTTGCTGTAGTAGTGACATCGCTGCCAAAGCCAGTGCTGGTGCAGTGTTTCGACCCACTGGCTCGAGGATAATCGAGGCAGGTGCAACGCCTACTTCTCGCAGTTGCTCGGCGACCAGGAAGCGATGCTCTTCATTGCAGACAACCAGCGGCGCCAGCACGGTATCGATACCGTCCAGCCGATGCGCAGTTTCCTGCAGCAGAGTCCGCTCGCCGGTCAACGCCAGTAATTGCTTGGGGTAGTGCTCTCGCGACAGCGGCCACAACCGGGTGCCTGAGCCACCTGAGAGAATAACCGGGCAAATGCGGGTGCTAGTCATAACAGACATTCAGTTCGCCCGAATTAATCCGCAGCCTTTGCCAGCAGATGTTTTACATATCGACCTACACCTTGCTCCACGGTCAGGAACTCCTTGTCGTAACCGATCTCGCGCAAGGCACCAATATCCGCCCGGGTGAAGCTCTGGTACTTGCCCTTCAGGGCATCGGGGAAATCGATGTATTCGACAAGATTCTGCTTTACCATTTCCTCCAGGGTTAGTTTCTCCTTGCCCTCGACATGGCGCAAGGCATTGACCGTGGATGTGGCAATATCGTTAAACGGCTGCGCCCGACCCGTGCCAAGGTTGAATATGCCTCTCTTGTCCGGATTATCCAAAAACCAGAAATTAACCGAGACGACATCTTCGACCGAGACGAAGTCACGACTCTGCTCACCGTTGCCATAGCCGTCATAACCTTCGAACAACTTTACCTTACCGGTTTCGCGAAACTGATTGAAGTGATGAAAGGCCACCGACGCCATGCGGCCCTTGTGCTGCTCTCGTGGTCCGTAGACATTGAAGTAACGAAACCCCACCACCTGCGCCTTCAGCTTCGACCAGTTGCGGCGCACGTATTGATCGAACAGGAACTTGGAGTAGCCATAAACATTGAGTGGCGCCTCGAATTCCCGTTCTTCCTTGAACACGCTACCACCGCCATATACCGATGCGGAAGACGCATATAGATAGGGTATCCCCAGTTCCTGGCAGTAGTGCAATAGTGTTTTTGAATACTCGTAGTTGTTCGTCATCATATACAGACCATTGTGTTCCATGGTGTCGGAACACGCGCCCTCATGAAAGATCGCATCATATTTTTCATTGATGCCACCTGTTTTGATGCGCTCGATAAAATCCCGTTTGTCCATGAAATCGGTGATCTCACAATCGGTGAGATTCAGGAACTTGTCGGCCTTTTCCAGGTTATCGACCACGAGGATATCTTCTATCCCGCGCTCGTTAAGTGCCTTGACGATGTTGGCACCGATAAAACCGGCACCTCCGGTAACGACGTACATAGTTATTCTTCCTCTCGCTCGAGTTCGCGTTTGATTTCTTCCGGGTTTGCCGTGGCCGAACCGAGCTTGCCGACAACAATGCCAGCGGCAATGTTGGCCAGATGCAACGCGTCTTCTGGATCGCCGCCCGCCGCGTAGGCGGCGGCAATGGTGGCGATCACGGTATCACCGGCGCCGGTTACGTCGAACACCTCGCGCGCTCGCGCCGGCATGTGTACCACGTTACCGTTGCGGCTGATCAGGCTCATACCCTCTTCGCTGCGAGTCACCAGGATGGCTTCCAGCTCCAGCTCCTCGGTCAGCGCCCGCGCCTTGTCTACCAGCTCTCTTTCATCCCTGTAATCACCCACCACCTGTTTGAATTCCTTGCGGTTGGGCGTAATCAGGGTCGCACCGCGATAAGGTGTGTAGTCGCTTCCCTTGGGATCAATAACCAGTGGTATTCTTTGCTTGCGTGCCGCATCGATCATCTCCCGGATATAGCCCAGACCGCCCTTGCCGTAATCCGACAGGATGACAACATCATAATTTTTTAGTGTATCCAGATAGTCATCCAGCAATCGCGCACGGGTATCCTTGCTTGCTGGTGCCTCGAAGTCGATACGGATCAGCTGTTGCTGTTGGGAGACCACGCGCAGCTTGACGGTGGTATTCACCAGCTTGTCGCGTAACAGGTCGGCCTGAATGCCCTGTTTTTCCAGGATGCGGGTCAGGCAATCGGCATCGGCGTCATCGCCTGTAGCGGCCAGCAAGGTGCAGTTGGCGCCAAGCGCGGTGACGTTGCTAGCCACATTGGCGGCGCCGCCGGGCCGCTCCTCAGAGTTGTTCACCGCCACCACCGGGACCGGCGCCTCGGGCGAAATACGATCGACTGCGCCATACCAGTAGCGATCCAGCATGACGTCGCCCACTACCAGCACCCTGGTTTGGATAATTTTTTCTAAAAGACCAGGAATCACGATATTTTCAGGTTTATCAGTTCGAACGCGACTTCAATTCGGCGCTATAGGTGGCGGTATTATCGAGGGTTTTCCGGGTGCTGTCGACCCACAGCAAGACCTGAAGGCCCGGCAATCCGTCGGGGCGGAAAGAAAAAAGGGGTGCCAGGAGGCACCCCTTTTCCGATTTGCGGCCCAAATCCTATTTTGGTTTTCCAACTGAAAGATTCTTGCAATTCTTGGCCACGATTTTCTTGCCTATCCCCTTTACCTTGGCGAGATCATCGACCGTCTTGAAGTCCCCGTGTTTTTTTCGATAAGCCACGATGTCCTCGGCCTTTTTGATGCCGACATCCTTCATTACCTTGGAAATGGCCTTGGCATCTGCGGTATTAATATCGATTGGCGCCGCCTGAATCGATAGGCTTGCCAGAGAGAGGAAAAGGGATATAAAAATTACTTGAAACAGCTTCATGCTGGAACATCCATGTAATAGTTAGACTGATTTCCATTTCGCGTCACTCCTTGTGACGCGTTGCTATAATATTTTCGTCCTGCTGGTGATGTCAACCCACGACGCGCGTCATGATCGATCAGCGATACTGACATTGATCTCCGCCAACGCAGCCACCGGATCCGGTGCACGGGTGATGGGTCGACCGATGACCAAATAATCAGAACCCTGCGCCAGCGCCTCGACCGGTGTCATCACCCGCTGCTGATCATTACTGTCAGATCCGGCGGGTCGGACACCCGGGGTAACGAGCGCGAAAGTATCACCATGCGTCTGTTTTAACTGCGATGCCTCGAGCGGTGAACAAACCACGCCATCGAGCCCGGCCCGTTGTGCTATCTCCGCTAAACTCGCGCCCATTT
>Ga0209742_10000142_pt1 | contig 41097 bp, 30 predicted proteins | sample DeeMarSeWOR38_10_FD_187462 | JGI IMG/M metagenome (GOLD analysis project Ga0209742, IMG submission 187462) | Marine sediment microbial communities from White Oak River estuary, North Carolina - WOR-3-8_10 (SPAdes) (version 2) | ecosystem: Environmental > Aquatic > Marine > Intertidal zone >...
TGATGGACAGCGATAAGCCAGTTTCGACCAATCTCTCTCTCGCCAAGCAGCTATATCATTTCAGCCAGCTCGCCGAACGAATTCAATATTCACTCGATCCGGAAGCTTCGCCAGATTTTGATGCCATACTTGAGGACCTGGCACATTTGACCAGCTCTTTAACGCGCATCGGACACCAAGTCGCTGAACAATCTGATGAGCGCGATAACCTCCTATCATTAGCTAACATCAGCCAGATAATCAACTCGAGTTTGGATGTCGATGAGGTACTTCGGATTGTGATGGACACCATTGTCCAGTTGACAGGTGCCGAGCGTGGATTTCTCATGCTGCACGATAGCCAAGGAAAGCTAGCCATCCATATCGCCAGGAATTGGGAAAAAGAAACCCTTGATGATTCTGAAACCGAACTCAGCTATACGATCGTAAACAAAGTGCTGAACGATGGTCAGCCAATCCTCACCACTAATGCACAAGAAGATCCCCGTTTTGACAACCAAGAAAGCATCATTGCATTTAATCTGCGCTCTATCTTGTGTGTTCCCCTAATTTTGAAAGATGAGATCATTGGCGTGATATACGCGGATAACCGCTTGCGGTCCGGGTTATTTACTGAGAGCGAAAAGAACTTACTGGCTGCATTCGCCAACCAGGCCGCAGTGGCTGTGGAAAATGCGCGCCTATTCGAATCTGTACGCAGCACCCTTTCTGAAGTGACCGCCCTCAAGAATTTGATGGATGATGTCTTTGGTTCTATCGCCAGTGGTGTACTGACGACAGACCTTGAGGATCGAATTACTCTTGCGAACAGCGTTGCTGAAAACATTTTGGGGGAATCGCAATCAAAACTGCTCAAGAAAGAGGTCAATCAAGTCCCTTTATTGAATGATTTGAACATCCCAAATTACCTTTCCAACGTACGTATGCACAACCAACAAATAACAGGCTTGCAATTCAACCCTCAATCACACCCAAGTGGATCGCTATACCTAAGGTTCAATTTATCACCATTAAAGGACACCTCTGGAACCACCCAGGGTGTGGCGATTGTGATGGAGGATGTGACTGAGACACGACGACTTGAGGCCCAGCGACGCTTGTTCGAGCGAATGGTTTCTCCAGCTGTGATCGATCAACTAAATCCTGATGAGTTAAATCTTGGTGGGACTCGTACCCAAATCACGACCCTTTTCGCAGATATACGCGGTTTTACCAGTTTAAGCGAGCGCTATGATCCAGAAACTCTTGTCTCTGTGTTGAACCATTATCTTGGCGCAGCAACAGAAGCTATCCTGGCAGAGGAAGGTACGATTGATAAATTCATGGGCGATGCGATAATGGCATTCTTTAATGCGCCTATCGCTCAATCCGATCACCAGCTACGAGCTATCCGTTCAGCCATTCAGATGCAGGAGCGGATCAATGCTCCACAAAATGAATTTCCCCCAGATTTGAGACTTTCAATAGGCATAGGGATCCATACAGGGGAAGCCGTTCTTGGATTAATAGGCACCCAAGAACGGATGGAGTATACAGCAATTGGAGATAGCGTCAATATCGCCAAACGGCTACAAGAGAACGCTGCTCCGGGTCAGATTTTAATCAGCGCTCAAGCGCAAGAGGGGATAAAGCATTTAGTTAATGCAAGACCCATATCCCCACTGCAAGCCAAGGGGAAAAAGGAATTGATCCAGGTTCTTGAGATCACGGGATTGATTGCAAATTCCACTGCACATTTAGCGTAAAATTCACATAAACTTACAATTCCAATAGCTGATTTTGTTGCTTTGTGTTGTATAAAATTAGCAACTTTATTACAGGTTTATTACCGTAATCTATTGGAATTGGTGAATAATGGTACATTGGTTCAATATTTATAATCCCCACTTTTGTTCAATTCGCTTCACTCTAATTATAGTCCTGATTGTATCTTCCTCATTCACAGCAGCAGTTCAAACATATCCCCCAAAGTTGAGCGCTGCCGAAGATTTATCCAACCAGATAGCATTATTCCAACAATCACAATTACCAGTTACAGGAAGGGATTTCACCAACATGGCGAGCATCATCCACCTCCCTCCCCCAACATCTGGTTCCTGGACTTCACGAGATCATCTTCCATCATTGTGGGATTTTTTAAAAGCAGTTGTGAATGGAGAATCTAAAGTCGTGCGCGGCATCTATGTGCCAGGTTTCATGGCATTACCAGTTGTTCAACAGCCACGTGGGAACACGGGATTTGTATCGGAAAAACCTCAGACGGTAACCCAATTCCAACTCGCCGCACAGAACGATGTCGTTGGTCTTCTGGCCCATAACTATTTGTCCGGAAAAGAATTTTACCGGTTGGCGAATGGTCTTCAAGTAATGCTAGTACTGGGGGACGGATCAGTTCAGCAATACCAGATCACGGGCTTGCATAGATATCAGAAGCTAACCCCAGGAAGCAATTGGAGCTACTATTTAGATTTGGAAACGGGTGAGAAATTCTCCACCTATCAAGTATTCAATCGATTTTACAAAGGTGATCATCACCTCACCTTCCAGACATGCCTGGAGAAAGATGGGCTCGAAACCTGGGGTCTTATTTTCATCGTAGCTGAACCACTTGCCTAACCATCAAGACCATACGACAATTGACTCGAATAGGGATTGGCAAAAAGAGCTGGAGTTCCCCCAGTATGCCAGAAGAGCAACCTTTCTTCGGCAGAGAAAAATCCCTTACGTATTAGATCGATCATTCCAGCCGCTGCCCGCCCAGTATAGACAGGATCAAGGAACAAACCTTCATACCGGGAAAAAAGCTGCAAAGCTTCCACTTCCGCCTCACCCATAATCCCATAACCATCTCCAAGGTAGTCGTCATTGACCAAGACTTGATCCCCGGAAAATGTTCCATCGATCCCCAGAAATTGTGCAGTTTCCCCAGCCAACGTAGCCACGCGCTCTTTTAATTCTCCGGCTTGTTCATCAATACTGATGCCTAACAGACTCCCTTGATAACCAAACATCTGCGCACCGACGACCAAACCAGCCTGAGTACCGCCCGAAGATGAGGCGAATACAACCCAATCCACATCCTCATTTTGATCTAACATCTCTTGCATGGCAAAAGCATATGCGGAGGCACCCAGTACATTCGATCCCCCATAAGGGATCAGATAAGGTTTTTTTCCCTCCTGGAGAGATTTCTCGTAGGTTTGACGTAAGACCAGGTCCCGTTGTTTGTCTCCAGCCCAAACAATCTCCGCGCCCAAGAATCGGTTCAATAGCAAGTTTCCTGACACATTCTCAGGTCTCTCACCCACCAATACCAGAACACTGTTAAAGCCCATTTTGTTAGCGGCTGCAGCTGTCTGTCGGCAATGGTTGGATTGCACAGCACCTCCTGTGATAAGCAATTCAGCTCCAGAATCTTGTGCATCAGCGAGCAAGTATTCCAATTTGCGAGTTTTATTCCCCCCGAACGCCAATCCTGTCTGGTCATCACGCTTTACTAAGATCTGCGGACCTTCAAGAACCTCGGAGAGCCTCGTCAGGCTTTCGATCGGTGTAGGAAGGTGTGCTAACTTGATTCTTGGTATCATGACACTGCTCCAATCTGAGGCTCACCCGGCCTGAATAGAACCCTGGATTTGTCCTTTTCCCCTGCGCCTCATCAAAGATAACAGGCGAGGGACCATTTGAGTGTATAAACGATAGACAACCGGATTGACTGGTAAGTCCCAAGCCCCAATAAATCGCACTACTTCAGCTCCCAGGCCCTGTTTAAAACGATAGACACCCCACAAATTATCACCCTCTATAAAATCATCTGGTGCACCCCATAAATCATAAACTGCACAACTCGCATCTTTAGCCCGCTTTATTGCCTCCCACTGTAATAAATAGTTCGGCATTTTCTCGCGATGAATCCTCTTTGACATGCCATATAAATACCAAGCACGATGCGCAAAACGGAAGATAATCACTCCGGCAACCTCTTCACCTTCCACTTCAGCGATCAGCGGTTCTGCCATCCCAGCTTCAATAAATTCACTCCAAACAACGTGGTAATAATTTTTATTCCGGATTGTGAACCCGTCGCGTAAAGATGTCTCTGCGTACATCTGGAACAGTAAATCGAGATCACTGGTCTTTCCCAAACGTACCTGCACACCTCTCCTGGTTGCCAAGCGGACATTGTACCTGGTTTTTTGTTTCATACCTCCCAGGAGCTCTTCAAGTGGACGGGTTAATTCTATGATCATTGTGTTCCGGAACTGCACCTGCTCCGGGGAGAAGACCCATCCTGCTCCTTTCAGGTCGGCAATTACCTCACCAGCTGCTGGATCCTTTACCCCTGATTCTCCTCGACCCATAACGACTTCAGGATCGATCTTGATAAATATCACATTATTCTTTCTCGCCAGTGTTCGTAATTCGGAAAAGACCTGCTCCCTCAACTCGGCATCTGACCAATCTGTTAACAATGGGCCGCGAGGGATGTACATCACTCGCCAGGGAGTGGAAAACCTTCCCAGAGATATTACCCGCGTCAATATCAACGCAGCAGCGGCAACATTACCCTCGTGATCATGCCATACCCGAGGTAGAGTTTGCCATCCGAATCGCTTCTTGACCTGACCCCATTCCCAGGTCTGTAAAATATGCGCGCCTGGCAACCCAGCGATTATTTTGTTCCAAGTGTGTTTATCCAATGCAGACATGATGATCAATCAGATGGTCGCAAATGAGAAGCAAGATTATTGCTCTGTTTCTCCCCTTTTTACCCAGCGGAGATAAAGATTGTAGAACAGCGGCTTGTAAACCTTATCCCAAGGACCCAAAGACCGTCTCACATTACCTCCAAAACCTCTCTTGAAACGATATACTCCCCATAATCCAAGTTTACGATTGGTAAACTCTTCCTCCAACGTATGCTCATCATAATCCGGAATTCCCCACAGATCGTAATAAGTGCAACCTACTGAGCGTGCCCACCTCAAAGCTTCCCACTGGAGCAAATAGGTAGGCATTCTTTCACGATGAATTGGTGTGGAAGCGCCGTAGAAATACCATGATCTTTTCCCCCAGGCAAAAACCATCAATGCCGCCAACGGTTCACCCCCATATTCAGCCAGCAACAACTCACAAGCGCCTTGCGGATGGAAGAGATCATATGCTTTGCGGTAATAATCAAGGCTGTGAATGCCAAACTGCTCTCGCTCTCCCGTTGACTGCATCATCTCGAAAAAGGAATCGATATCCGAGCTGGGGTGAACGACCACACCTTTCTTTTTAGCCAAGCGTATATTGTAGCGGGTTTTTTGCTTCATCCCAGCTAATTGAGCCTCCTCATCTGGATGAATATTCACGACGATCGTTCGGGGAGGTTGAATTGGATGAGGACTTATTCGGAATCCTGTGGGCATCAAATTCAGTTCATCATTATTCTCAGCCGATAAACGATCAGGCTCAATTTTAAGGAATACTGCCCGTTTCCTACGACATAGATTATCGACTTCAGACCAGAAATTCTGATCAACAGCTTTCTGGTGAGACTCATCAGTATGGGTGTGACCGAGAGGACCTTTGGGTATGTAAGCAAACGATAGACCGAATGGCAGCCGACGAAACAGAATCTGTGCGCCCAAGTTCGCGCCATTCCGCTCGACTGCTATCCTAAATACTTCCCAACCAAAGGCTGACTTTAGTTCTCCCCAGGCTGTAGTCTGCAATAGATGTACATCTGATTGTTGAAGAAGGAATTGATCCCATTCAGATGGCGTTAGAATTGACATAGGAAGTAGGGAAAACTACCGATTTATGGCGCTGCACACACAAAAACTTGCAGCCATTTGGTCTGCCGTCAGACAACAGAAGTTAAATCCGGTGGGGGGACACTCCTGACCGCAGCACCGGGAATGGTCTCATCCAACAATCGAATGATCGCCTCAACATCTCCTTCACTAGCCAGGAAAGCCAACTCATTAACCGTTTGCCTCAATGAATAGCCGTTGAGTAGATCCTCGTCAACCAAGCGAACAATTTCTGCATGAGCGGTGGGTTCAAAGTGGGCCCATTGATCCCAAAGTTCTTCACTTAATTTTTCCCCTGGTCGAATACCCGTGAAGACAATCTCTATATCCTGATCCGGCTCCAAGCCAGATAACCTGATCAAGTCCTCCGCCAATTGCAATATGCTAACCTGTTCTCCCATTCGTAGAATGAAGACCTCCCCACTCTGTCCCATAGCCGCGGCCTGCAATACCAGGTGGACTGCTTCTGGAATGGTCATAAAATAACGTCTCATTTCAGGGTGAGTCACTGTTACTGGACCACCATTGGCGATCTGGCTCTTGAAAAGAGGGATTACACTCCCGCGGCTTCCCAATACATTACCGAAACGCACCACGGAATACGCTCTTCCTGAACGATGTGCGGCATCCAAGACCAACATCTCTGAGATACGTTTTGTTGCTCCCATGACACTCGAAGGACGAATAGCCTTATCTGTTGAAATCATCACCAGGCGATCAACTTCAAAATTGAGCGCTGCTTCAACAACGTTTCTGGTTCCGATCACATTGTTTGTCACAGCTTCTTCAATATTGACTTCCATCAGCGGGACGTGTTTGTGAGCGGCAGCATGGAAGATCAGTTGGGGGTGGAAATTGTCAACAATATTGGTCAGCCTATCCAGGTCGCGAATATCGGCAACTACCGGGTGGAGTGGCAAGGTAGAGAACCCTCCTTCAAGTTCGATTAAAGTTTCAAAGATCGTGTTTTCCCCGTGACCCAAAAGAATCAAAGACTCTGGGCCCCATCTGGCAATCTGCCTGCACAATTCCTTTCCAATCGAGCCGCCAGCACCAGTGATCAATATCCTTTTTCCACTCAAGTTTGTGCCGATCAAATTGGTGTCAATGTCCACTGGGGCTCGACGCAAGAGGTCAGTTATCTCCACCTCACGCAGTCGACCCACATTGATCTTTCCACCGATCAATTCATATATGCCTGGCATTGTCCTAAAAGGGACGCCCTTCTCTCTGCAGATATCCGTAACCATACGGACGGTTGCACCTGGCGCACTGGGAATGGCAATGATCACTTCTTGAACGTACCAGATATCCACTACTCGTCCCAAGTCTTCCAAGGTTCCTTCTACCGGAACATCGTGGATACGTTGTTTTTGCTTGGAGGGATCATCATCCACAAAACAAACTGGCAAGAGGTGCAGTTGAGGGTTTTTCTGCATCTCACGCACAACCAAAGCCCCTGCATCTCCAGCTCCAACGATTAATACCCGATTTGTGCGACCTTGAACCCCCAAATCCCCCGATCTGGATTCAGCCAATAGGCGTAAGGCCAAGCGTAATCCACCTACAGCCAATATTGAGAGCACCCAGTCTATCGCCAAGACGCTCCTGGGGAAACCCTGGTAGTACTGCAGAAATGTCAACAGGACAATGATCAAAGCTACGACCGCTGAAGCGATCGAAACGGCGGCAGTGATTATTTTTAATTCACGAGTGCTGGCATATGCCCAAACACGACTGTACAACCCGAAAGAATAATAAATAACCGGTTTTACCAGCAAGGCAACCCCAACCATTGTCAATGCCTGGGGCAGGTAAAACACAAACAATGGGCCCAGCGGAAGCCGTAGCGCGAAGCTACCAATGACACTGGCGATAATCAACACCACGTCTCCTAACAAGAGGAGTCGATTTGGATGGCGTAAAGCGGTCTTCATTGGCCGCGCAATCCCAGAACAGTAGATGGCGTACGCAGCAGGATTAACAAATCCATAAAAATGTTGCGATTCTTGATGTAATATAAATCGAATTCGAGTTTCACCACTGTCTCGTCAATCGTCGATGCATAACCGAAATTAATTTGAGCCCACCCAGTCATACCGGGTTTCACGAGCAAGCGCGCCCGATAAAAGGGTACATATTGCTGGAACATCTCGACTAATTCTGGTCTTTCAGCCCGTGGTCCAACCAGGCTCATCTCCCCTTTTAATACGTTGATGAACTGCGGCAGCTCATCCAGGTGTGTTCTTCGAAGGATTTTCCCCACCCGAGTCGCCCTTTCATCATCCTCTTTTGCCCATTGTGGTTTTCCATCAGGTTCCGCATCCTGACGCATGGTGCGATACTTATAAATGCGGTACTTCTGAGCGCCGCGACCTGCCCGCGTTTGAACATAGAACACCGGGCGACCACTATCTAGCAGAATCACCAGACTGATAATTGGCCAGGTGATCGCCATGAAGAGGACACCCAAGAAACCACCGATGATATCAACGATCCGCTTACCCAGCTCATAAAAACCATTGACCCTACTTTGATCGATAAACGATCTTAGGATCCAATGCGCTTCCAGCAGGCGGATGGGTACTCTGCCGAGCAATTCCTCATAAACTACCGGCATACGGGAGATCTCCACTCCACGTTCTTGAGCGTCTAATAGGGTCTGGAAAGTGCTGCCTTGCATTTCGCCAGAGATGGCGACTATGATATCAGAAACACTTTCACGCTCGATGACCTCCAAGATGCAATCACTGGCGCCCAGAACCTGATGTTCTTCTATCTTCGTCCCGATTTTATCCGGATCATCATCAATCAACCCTACTAAATAGAAAGGGGGCGGCCATAAATCGTTAATCACCTTCACTAACGACTCGCCAGCTTTTCCCGCTCCAACTAACAACACCCGCCGCATGAAAGCCGGTGCCGTGAATATTCGAATGTATAAAAAACGCCAGATCAGCGTCAATATTGAGGCAGCAACAAAAAATCCTGCAACACCCCGTCGGGGGAGTAGAGAACGGGGAGGATCGGTGAAGTAAAAAAATAAGAGCAGATAGAAACCCAGGCCAATTAATGCGGCCGTTGCCACGCCTCGCACTGTATCGTCTAAATTGCCCGCCCGATGGACATCATAAATTTCGACCAACAATATAACCCAGAAGAAGGGAAGCAAGAAAAACCAGCCAGGTGGTCGTTCCAATAAAAACTCAAATGAAAATTCAAAGAAAGCTTCCCCACTGGCCCAAAAATAAAGTGCCAAGAATAGAGCGATCACAGCCATCATAAAATCGCCGACGACCAGCAGCGTACGTCGCTCTCTGGTATGCAGGCGCCATCGTTGTGACTTTTGAACCCGGTTTGGAATGCCCATCTTACTTACTAACCAAGCTCAAAATAAAAGCTGTTCCCCAGGAAAAATGCATTGTGGCTATCGCCAATGGAACCCCCCATAGTAAGGCTACATCACGCTTCTGTAATGCGAGTTGAACACCCGTCATAATTAATGCCAGTAAATAAACGACGACCTCCAATCCCAATAGCCAGCGTGCGAATGGAAACCAAACACCAAGAAGAGCCAGCAGAGGAAAAGAGATCACAAATGCTCCGGCTAACTGCCTCCAACGCAATTCACCTGGAAATCGCCGCAACATGCGCGCCTTCCAAAATCCATAGCGCCAATACTGCTTAGATAAATCATAAAAACTCTTTCTAGCGATATATTTCGAACGTATGGCTGGATCAAACCATATTTTTCCACCAGACTGCCGGATGCGGGCATTAAACTCATAATCTTCATTTGTCAGCAGGTTCTCATTAAAATTCCCGACCTGATCGACCAAGGAAATTTGAAATGCACCAAAAGGAACTGTTTCAACCTCCTGCGCGCGACCACCCAATCGATAACGGGCATCTCCAACACCTAGGGGATGAGCGGCAGCAGCAGCGATCGACCTCGCCTGCCACTCATCACTCCCGGCTTGAATAACCCACTGACCACCGACATTGTCACCCAAGCCGGCCTGGATTGCATCTACACACCGCTGAACATAATCATTAAAAGGAATGGAATGGGCATCAAGCCGGATGATAATTTCGCCCTCAGCTGCAGCTAGCGCCTGGTTCAATCCAGCAGGAATAATGCGTTGAGGATTATCCACAACTCTTAAACTTAATTCCGGATGTGCCCGCTGAAACAAATCGATCTCCTGGAGAGTATTATCGGTTGATTGCCCATCCGCGATCACAACTTCCATCTCCTGTAATGGGTAGTTCTGCGAATATAAGGCGTCCAGGAGCTGGCAGATAGTCTCTTGTTCATTGTAACATGGCACAATAATCGATACGTGAGGCATGTATCATTCTTCTCCTGTATGCCTATGCGCAATACCAGAGCGCCATATTTTAATATGGAAACTGTGGCAGACGCCCTGCAGATTCTACCCCAAATAGATGGTTCCCCCTATTATTATTCCATTGCCTGGAAAAAATGATTTCGATCTTATTCGAATCTCAGCAGTGTGAAAATATCTTCTAACGCTGCCGAGAATATTTCGTCCATTATTGATTGGTCGGTTTCATATGGACCACCGAATACCCCATTTCCGTAAACCTTTCTCGCCTGCTGCGCGCTCAGCAGTCCGGCCACCTTGGGTGGGACCTTCTCACCTTCTGGAAGGTCGCTTACTCGAGTAAACGAAAAAGCTTCCAACCAATTGGCATGAGCCGGTTTCAAATCATGTAACTGAGCAATCTGAGAAACACTGTGAGATTCCCACCAGGCATACCAGGCGATTCTCAATTCATCCAGCTCATTTGATAACTCATAGAGACGACTTCGCACACCATCATTTCCACCATGCCCGTTTAGCACCAAGATTCGCCGAAATCCATGCCCGAATGCAGACCGAACAACATCCTCGATCAAGTCCAACAATGTGGACAGACGAAGGCTGAGTGTGCCAGGGAAACCCAAAAAATATGGCGAAGCACCATAGGTGATGGCTGGTGCGACCAACACACTTGTTTGTTGGCTGGCAGCATCCGCCAGAGCTTGAGGGATCTTGACATCGGTTGCCAGACTCAAGTAACCATGTTGTTCACAAGCTCCCAAAACCAGCATTAAACGATCGTCCTTCTCCAGGTAACTCTCGACATCGAACCAATTCAATTCCTCAAACCGCATATCACCTCCAACCTTCAGCCAAGTGAGCACATCTCCCAAATTGAGCGCTGAGAGCAACCATTGTTAATCTAAAACAACGTCAACAGATCCTGCGGGCGTTCGACCAGGAAATCCGGATTTTCTGTGGTCAACTTCGCCAAACTCTGGTGTCCCCAACTGACTGCAATACTCTTAATCCCGGCTTCACGCGCAGCCCGAATATCACTAACCGCATCGCCGATCATGTAGAATTCCCGATTTGATCCCACATTCAGCGATTTGACCTTGAGGATTTTTTCAACACGGTTGCCATCATCCTCGGCACTTAGAATAATCTGAAATTCATCACTAAGTTCATAGGCATCAAAAAAGTTTCTCACCACCTTGCGGCTGTTGCCGGTGATCACGACCAGAATTGATAATTGGGATAATTGTCTGATCACAGCATCCATGCCTGGTGTAATCCGCAAAGGGTCTTCGCGCAGCGAAAACAGCTCGAAGTTGCGAGAGACGAAGGCTTCTATCTTTTCTTCTGGAATCCCTAATTGACGTCCAAATTCTGAAAACTCCATCCTATCCAGGATTTCCAAATCCTTTTGCGTTGGAGTGCACGGATACCCCAATTCCTGGCAAACCTGTCCAGCATAATCAAGCATGGGCCGAAGAGAATCTGCCAAGACGCCATCAAAATCGAAGATCAAGATCCTGTCCATATCCCCAATTCTAATGTATTCATTTTTTAAAGAAAAGGAATCAGCGCAAGAAATAGGTCCAGATCAAAGGTGAACGAATTTTCCAAACTTTCATTTCCCCCAATCTAAGTGCTCTATCTCATGATTGGCTGTAAAAATATTCTAGATGGAGATTGCCACAACTCGGGAAAAACATCCGAGTTTCGCAATGACATTAATCATAATTTCTTGCGAGACAGGCCACTAAGCACAACAGCAAATCCTGATTGTATTAATTTAAGATGCTTTCTGAACGGGGAATTAAGCAATATGAGGTTTTATTGTTCAGCTGTTGCTTTATTTGCCACATCTTGCGCCAAGGTGACAGCCTGCTCCATTGAAAAGCTAGTTCCTTTTGACCAAGCAAGGGAAAACTCATCCGCACTGAGTCGATCTTGAGAAATAGATAAATCACGCTCCATCTCAGCCAGGTCTGCCGGTCCAAGCGGTGCACCGATGGCAGCAAGCAATTCCTTGACTGCTGCGAAGAGTTGCACCGCTTCTGCTGAGCGCCCTGTGACTGCCGCCAATCCGGCTAATCCTACCAAGCACTCGATGATCCCCTGTTTGTTACCCATAGATTGTTGCATCGTGAGGCTTTCTGTGAAAAGTTCTGCAGCCCGTTGGAAATCACCCCGGAAACGAGCGATGTAACCCAGCTTGTGTAGATTACTGGCGAGATCCAGATTCAATTCCATATCCCGGAGTATCTCAAGGCTTTCTTGATAAGATGCGGCTGCGCTCTCATAGTCCCTTTTTATACGGGCAATGTCTCCGATTCTCAACAGGTTGTTCGCAATGTTGATCAAATCATCCTGGTCACGAGCTATCTCCATAGACTCTGTGTATCGTAGAGTAGCTGATTGATAATTACCTTCGTGATAATCCACCATCCCCAGATCACTCACCAGCAAACAGATGTTTTCCTTGTCTTTCAGTTGGCGGTACTTAGCCAGGCTTTCTTCAAATAATGACCTGGCTTGGAAATAATCTTTTTGATCAAACACAACATGACCACGAATATGAATGGCGTTCGCCAGTCCATGTATGTCCTCGGTCATCTGAGAGCGGTAGATGGATAAGCTTTCTTTCGTATACTCGTTTGCCATCTGATAATCAGCTTGCTGCCAGGCAATGCATCCGAGGTTAATAAGGGCTTTGGCCCTGGGTACTCCACCAGAATCGACTTCCTTGACAGCTTTTTCAAGCCAAAATCTACCTTCGTTCAAATATCCGAAGGTCCACCAGACGATCCAAAGGGTGCCTGCAAGACGTAAGCCTTGTTCACCGTATTTTGCAATATCCTCAAAACACCAAGTGAGAGCAATCCGGAAGTTATCAAAATCCACCGCCAAGTGTTTTGGAAGTGAAGTATCCCCACCCCAATAGGATTTCTTCTCACCGTCTTCTACCAGTTTCAGGTAGTACTCAATAAACTGGGAACGCAACTCACCGATCTCATTCTCAGTAGAGATCTTTTGCAAAGCATATTGGCGGACGGTTTCGAGCATCCGATAACGAACTCCACCTTGAGATCGATCGATTTGAACCAATGATTTATCCACGAGTTCAGTCATCAGATCCAAGATATTGCACTCTTCGATCCCTTCCCCCGAACACAGAGTCTCAGCAGCTTCCAACGTCCAACCTCCTGCGAACACACCAAGCCGTCTGAACAAGGCGCGCTCATCATCCGTTAGAAGATCATAGCTCCAATCGATCACGGCTTCAAGTGTTTGATGACGCGGTAGAACTGTCCGGTCACCTTTCGATAACAATCGGAAGCGATCGTCCAACCGATCAAGGAGGACATCGACAGAAATCGATTTAACCCGTGCTGCTGCTAATTCAATCGCCAGAGGAATTCCATCCAACCTGTAGCAGATCAGTGCCATTTTAGGCGTGCTCTGACGATTAACTTGAAAATCCGGTGATACAGCTACCGATCTTTCGATAAATAATCGCACAGCATCAAATTGAGAAATTAATTCAATTGCTGGCAGATGGTCAGGATCTGGAGTTTCCAAGGGCCACACCAGAATAGCCGTCTCACCACCGATCCTCAATGATTCCCGGGAAGTCGCCAGGATGCTCAAATTTGGACATACCCGCAATAAAGTACCTGCAAGAAGAGCGCAGGCCTCGATCAGGTGCTCGCAGTTATCCAAAACAAGCAGTAGTTTGTTCGGGCCAATCTTTTCCCCAATTGTCTCCATTAACGGTCGCTGTCCTTGTTCACGGATGGAAAGCACAGCCGCAACGCTTTGAGGGACAAGGCCAGGTTCGGTTAATGTACTAAAATCGATAAACCAGACTCCCTTGGCGAACCGATCGATCAGGTCGGCTGCGACATGCAAAGCCAGACGAGACTTACCTGTACCACCGGGGCCAATTAGCGTAACCAAACGAGAAGCAGCGAGCTTGCATTTCACTTCTTCCAGTTCCCGTTCACGTCCGATGAAACTCGTCAGCTGCAGAGGCAGATTATTTGGGTGAGCATCAAGTGTCTTCAGGGGAGGAAAATCAAACGCTAATTCCAGGGCGATCAATTGGTAAATTTGCTCAGGACGTGTAAGATCCTTCAAGCGATGTTTACCCAAATCCCTTAAGGTAACTCCTTCTGGGAGATCATCCCGGACCAACTCATAGGTTGCTTGCGACAAGAGCACTTGGTTTCCATGACCGGCATTCATCAAGCGCGCCACCCGATTCAAAATTGGTCCAACGTAATCATCTCCACGTTCTTCAACAACTCCGGTGTGCAGTGCCATACGCACCCTGATCGGACCGATACTCCCCCAAGTTTCGCTTTGCAGGGATTCTTGTGCAGTCTTAGCGGCAGTCAGTGCCTGGGTAGCGGTATCAAACGCAACTTGAAATGCATCGCCGATCATCTTGTAGACATACCCCCCATTCTCGCCCATCGCTTTTCGCATGATCGCTTCCTGACGAGCAAAAGCCACCTGCATCAAATCAGCATTCTCCTCCCACTTTTCAGTGCTGCTTTCAATGTCCGAGAAGAGGAATGTGACGGTTCCACTGGGCTTGTGAGTCATTTCCCTACTCCAGTTTAATATCGCCACAGAAATTCAAGTGAAAGTATCCTATCTTATTTTACAGTAAATATCCTGGAATTTCACAGCTTTCCTTAGTGCAGGTGATCAAGAAAAGAACCAAAAATTATTGGCTGCCAGACTTAAAGCCGGAAATATTCGTGCAATAAAGTGGATAACCTTGGTCGGTAGTGTATAATCGGATGCTGTTAGTCAACATTATATTTCCCGGGGAGTATCATGGTACAAGCCCAACCAGCTGAAAGGGATGTAATTCTCTTAATCGCAGACATCAGTGGATACACACGCTTCATCGTATCCAACGAGAAAGAAATGGTACACAGCCAGATCATCGTCCGTGATCTGATCAACAGCATCATTTCAGAAATAAAAGCCCCCATGCAAGTGATCCGCCTAGAAGGGGATGCCATTTTCATGTACGTGGATAAGGGCGATCCAATGGTGCGTTGGGAAATCGTGCGCGCGAATTTGTTAGAGACCCTGATCACCTTTTTCCGCGTATTTTCAAACAAGATCGCTGAACTAACCCTGCATAAAATATGCAACTGCAACGCATGCAATAACGTAGATCGACTCAAGCTAAAGATCGTCGCCCACAGTGGAAAGACGATGTTTTTCAGCATCAACGATATCTTGGAACTTTCGGGAACGGCGCCTATCCTGATCCATCGCTTATTGAAAAACTCCGTCGAGGCGGATGAATACGTGTTGATGACTGAATCTGCGCTCACGGACCTCCTGGTTTCACCAGAAGATGTTGAAACTAGCTCAGAGAGTTATGATGAACTTGGGACGATCAAAACCTTTATCTATTATCCACCCCTACCTGAACCCATCTCCCCAGATGCATCTGTAAAATTCCCCCAGGTTTTTGTGGATACCTTGCGCTTTGAGGTTTCGAACGAATATGCAGTTGTGGCGAATGATCCAGAAAAAGGATTTCATTTTCACACCGGACGCAGGTTAGCCGATCTGCTAGATTATGAAGATGAATTACTAGATCAATTTCCCGAGAAAGTAATCGAGTCCTTTGCAGGAACTGGAAATGTTTTCACACTCGGAGAGCTCAAACCCGGAGAATACATTTTAGATGTTGGTAGCGGCGCAGGTCTGGATAGTTTAATCGCTGCCCGCATGGTCGGGAATGAGGGAAAGGTAATCGGCATTGACATGACACCAGAGATGGTCGCCAAGGCTCGCCAAAATGCTGATCAGATGGCAATACACAACGTAGAATTCATTCACGACTATAGTGAAGAACTTCCAGTACCTTCCGAGTGGGCTGATGTGATCATCTCCAATGGGGCAATCAATCTGTCGCCAGACAAGGATACGGTATTCAGCGAGATGTTCCGGGTTCTAAAACCTGGTGGACGGCTGCAAATCGCAGACATCCTGGTACAGAAACCGGTTCCCAACAGTGCCAAGAACAATTTAGACTTGTGGGCAGGTTGAATTGCTGGTGCTCTGCTGGAAGCAGAGTTGGAAGCTAAGCTATCCGCGGCCGGGTTCATGGATTTCGAGATCACCTGGAGAGATGATATTTATCGCGATGCACCGCAACAATCTGAAGCAGCGGCTTTCGGCACCCTGGGGATAACCTTCCGGGCGCGAAAACCGCCGGATTTGCCCTGAATCATGAGTTTCCGCCTGAGCAATCAAAATTACCCCGATCAAGCGTTATATATGAGTACCAGCGCCTGGTTCGATATTATCAGCCTGGCTGAAGATCACGGCTGGAATCCTATGGGTCCAGTAAACGATGCCTGGACGGTGGGATTGGTGGGTGAATATCCAGAACTCAGCCTGGAACGACCAGATCTTTGGACCGGCTCTTACACAGGCGACGAGGGTTCCATGGTGGTCCTGGATGATGCCTTAAACCTGGCAGATGCGCTCGATCGTGCGTTCATGGAATTTAACCCTCATCCCAGCCTTGAGTATATACCTGGATACGAAAACAGTGGGGATCAAACCGATGGCAGCTCACATGTCGGGATCGGTGTGATCCAAATCGTGAAAGAATTCTGCTATAAAGGCGCTTTTTGGATCGAGCACCTGTGATCGCGGTAAACCTCGACAACGTTTCGATCACCTTTCTGGTCGAACCCTTATTCTCAAACCTATCCTGGGAGATTCACGATGATCGCTGTGTTGGATTGATAGGTCCTAATGGCGCTGGTAAGAGCAGCTTGCTAAAACTGATCCTCGGCGAAATCTCCAGTGATACCGGTTTTATCGTTCGCAAGAAAGGTCTTAGCATTGGCTATCTACATCAGGAACCTCAGTTAGATCCTGACAATACAGTCCTTCAGGAGGTTTTGACCGCCTCCAACGAGTTAACCAAGGTAGAAATCGAACTCACAAACCTCGAAAATCGTTTAAGCGATCCAAAGGTCTATGGGGACGAAACTGCTCTCTCCCAGACCCTGGAAAAACAAGCCCGCTTGTTGGAAGAATATTCCCGACTGGGTGGTCCCTCATTTCAAAATCGCGCCCGTTCCACACTGCTCAAACTAGGTTTCAGCGAAGGCGACCTTGATCTACCTGTTACTGTGCTCAGCGGAGGGCAGAAAAAACTGCTCGGTCTGGCTAAACTTCTCATCACCACACCTGACTTGCTCCTGCTCGACGAGCCTGACAACCACCTCGATTTGGATGGCAAGAAATTCCTCGAGCATGTCATCCGCAATTACAAAGGTGGCGTCATCATCGTCTCCCATGACCGCTACCTGCTCGATCTGGTTGTTGATGAAATCCTCGAGTTGGAAGATGGTAAACTGTCTCGCTATCCGGGCAACTATTCGGAATATGCATACGAGAAGCGAATGGGTCTGCTACGCCAGGAGCAGCTCTTTAGGGCACAGCAAAAAGAGATCACCCGTTTGGAAACGGCTGCCAAGCGCCTGCTGATGTGGGGCAAAGTTTACGATAACGAGAAATTTGTCCGTCGTGGGCGAAGCATCCTCAAACGCCTGGACAAGATCGAGCGCATAGATCAACCCATAATCAAGCGCAAACGTATGGGATTAGATCTTGCTGGCTGGCGGGGCAGCAATAAAGTGCTCGAGATCGTGGATCTGGATAAGGTTTTTACTGCCTCTGATGGCAATGACGATGAGAAGATCATGTTTGCAGGGCTGGATTTGACGATCTGGCACGGCGAACGGGTTGGTCTCGTTGGTCCCAATGGCGCTGGTAAATCTCTACTTTTCAAGATCATCCTCGAACAAGAAACCGCCACGGGAGGTGAAGTCATTCTCGGTCCCAGCGTCGAAAGCGGATATTACGCCCAGGAACACGACACCCTCGATTATGGACATAGCCTGATCGACACTGTAAGGTACGCCACAGCATGTTCCGAATCTGATGCTGTTGCCATGTTGGGTCGCTTTCTTTTCACCTACGATCAGGTTAGGGAGCCTATTGCCTCCCTTTCAGGCGGGGAGCGCAGCCGGCTGCAAATGCTGCTGCTCACCCTTTCCGGTCCGAACTTCCTGCTGCTCGACGAGCCAACCAACAACCTGGATATCGCCTCTGCCGAGGTGCTTGAGAATGCCTTAGAAGATTTCGAAGGCACCCTGCTGGTTATCTCCCATGACCGCTACTTCCTCGACCGTGTTGTCAACCGCATTATTGAGCTGGAGGCTGGCGTCCTAAAAGAATACATTGGCAATTACAGCGATTACCAGGAATCAAAGTCGAAATCTCACAAGGACCCAGGCCGTTGAATGTACATTAACTTGGAGGAAAAGCCATGGAAATATCAATATCAGTTGAGGGGCAAGAAGAGCTAACATGGCCAAAATGGAAACGTCTTATCAATGAAATTGAAAATCTTGGTTATGCCGGACTTTTTCGCTCTGATCATTTCCCTATTGGAAAACCAGCGTTGGAATTGATCGTTTCATTGACTTATCTAGCCGATCATACTAAGCATATTCATTTCGGTTCATTAGTGGCACCCTTCTCATTTCGCAATCCTGTCATGTTAGCCCGACAAGCAGCTGCCATTGACGACTTAAGTAACGGGCGATTGGTCCTCGGTCTTGGAGCTGGATGGGATCCTCAAGAACATCAAGTTTGGGGATATCAGCTTGGCGATAAAACCACCCGTAGTGCGCGTTTCAACGAAGGATTAGAGGTGATATACCAACTATTCCACAGCAGTGAACCAATTTCTTACGAGGGTCAGTATTATCAACTGCACGAGGCAAGTTTATTGCCTCGACCTATGCGAGTTGGGGGGCCTCCAATCTTAATTGGTGGCAATGGCATTCAGCGGACATTGCCTTTGGTTGCTCGTTATGCCAATGTCTGGAATGTTTTCCACTTGACGCCAGATACATTCCGTAAGCGGTCAGATATTCTTGATAAGCTATTGTTACAAGCTAATCGTGAAACAATTTCAGTGAAAAGAACTTTGATGGTCATGGTGTTTTGTGGTCGAAATGAAAACGAATTGAAACGACGGGCAAACTTTGCATATCAAAATTGGGTTCCAGAGCTTCGTGACCAACCATTCGAAAAACTGACTGAGGCTCTGGCAGATATGTTTACCCCGCTTCTTACGAGTGTGGGAGCATCATTTTGCCCATTGGTGGGAACACCCGAGAGTGTTATTGAGCAGGTAAATGCATATGCCGATGCTGGTGTGGAGGAACTAATGATTCAGTGGTGGGATGTTGATGACATCGAGGGATTGGAGATGTATTCCGAGCATATACTCTCGCGCCTTTAAACCATTTTGAGGATGCTGATCAACATGATTCCTTGTCTAACATTTTGCAGTAAACATTGAATGGAATTGATAGTCATCAAACTTACTTAATAACCAACGTTTTCACATGGATATGAAAAGAGCCGTAAAATCGGCTCTTATTTCTTGTATCAAATTCTGCGTATTTTGGATAATTCAATACCAAAATCTAAACCACTATATTGACCAGCTTGCCTGGGACAAGGATCACTTTGCGCGGGGGCTTACCCTCTAGATATTTTCCGACAGCCTCTGAGGCCAGGGCGAGCTCCTTCGCATCATCATCACTGATATCCACCGGTGCTGTCACCCGGTCACGCACCTTACCGTTTACCTGAACCACGAGCGTTATCTGCTCTTCCGCAGTAGCTGCCTCATCCACGACGGGCCAATCCTGGGTGTGCACGGAATAAGGTTTTCCAAGAAAACCCCACAACTCCTCAGCGACATGAGGCGCCACTGGAGCCAGCATGCGCAGATAGATATCTTGCGCTTCATCCCACTCTGGTGTACCGCCTGCGCCTTGCTCACGCGCTTTATACATCTCGTTGAGCAGCTCCATCAAAGCCGAGATGATCGTGTTGAACTCGAAAGTCTCGAAATCGTGAGTCACCTGGCGCAGAGTCTGGTGGACTTTTCTCCTGAGGACTAGCAAGGTTTCGGGAGTCGGATTCCCGGGTGAAATGGTATCGGTGAAAAGAGTCCAAATTCGGCGAATCCAGCGCACAGAACCTTCTATGCCGCTGCTGTTCCAGGGTCCACCCAAATCCCAGCGGGCAAAGAACATCAGGTAGGCTCGCACTGTATCCGCGCCATAGCGATCGACCAGCTCATCCGGGGCGATCACATTGCCGCGGCTCTTTGACATCTTCTCTGAGTCTTCGCCCAGTATGATGCCTTGGTTGCGAAGCTGGATCATGGGCTCCGGACCTTGGGTAATGCCCATATCACGCCCCGCTTTGTGGAAGAAGCGAGTGTAAATCAGGTGCATGGTGGCATGTTCAATGCCACCAGTATATGTATCCACTGGCATCCAGTAATCATATTCTTGCGGGTCGAAAGGACCCTGGTCGTAATCCGGGCTTAAATAACGCAGGTGGTACCAGGATGAACACATGAAGGTGTCCATGGTATCGGTTTCGCGTTCTGCCGCTTCTCCGCATACCGGGCAGGTGGCCTGTTTCCAGGTCGGATGGAGTTTCAAGGGGCTCTCGCCTGTCGGCAGCCACTCGACATCATCCGGCAGCAGCACTGGGAGCTGCTCATCCGGCACGAGTTGAGCACCATGCTGCGGACAATAGACGATCGGGATCGGCGCGCCCCAATAGCGCTGGCGGGAGATGAGCCAATCCCGCAGACGATAATTAATTGCGGCCTTGCCGATCTCTCGCTCCTCCAACCAATCGTTCACCTTCTGGACAGCTGTCTCGCCAGGAGTACCGCTAAACTCACCAGAATTGATCATCGTGCCGTACTCATGGTGGTAGAGCGCATCCCTGTAGAAATCACATTCCCAAAGCATTTCCATAAGTGTTCGGTTATGCCTAACATCAGGTTCTAAATCCTTACATAGATCAAGGATGCGCACTTCACTTTCCTGAGATTCCCATTTCATCACCCTATCATTGAAGATGAAAATCCATCCTGTGCCCACGACCTCAGTCCAGACATCTGCCAATTGATGCTTTTGTGCCAAATTAACATATTGCTCCACTTTATCAACAGGCAACGTTACATTAAGGCCTTTCTCGGACTTGACAAAAGGGACATCTAATCCTGTCAGAGCCTCTTCAAACCCAGCATCCATTATGCCGATGGGCACGAAGGATTTGGTCAACCCATCGGGGCGTTCGATCACCGGCAAAATAGCCAAACCAAATTTGAGGGCGAACTCGAAATCGCGCTCATCATGCGCCGGGACCGCCATTATGGCACCAGTCCCATAGGTCATCAAAACGTAATCCGCGATCCAGATGGGAATTGATTCACCATTGACCGGATTGGTCGCATAGCAACCGGTAAACACGCCAGTTTTTTCTTTTTCCGCGGATTCCCTCTGAATATCGGATTGGCGCAGCGCTTGCTGTACATATTCTTCGACAAGCTCACGCTGTTCATCCGTAGTTATCTTCGCGACCAAAGGATGTTCCGGCGCCAGGACCATGAACGTCGCCCCCCATAACGTATCCGGTCTGGTGGTAAATACTGTCAGGCGCGCCTCTTCAGCAGATAAACCCGCTGAATCAACCATAAAATGCACCTCTGCTCCCTCACTGCGATGTATCCAGTTGGTTTGCAATAACTCCACGCGCTCCGGCCAATCCAGGTGAGAGAAATCCAACAATTCATCAGCATAGGATGTGGTGCGGAAAAACCACTGCTCCAGATCTTTTTTAATCACCGGGGTTCCGCAGCGTTCACAATGCCGGTCCTCTCCCCATACCTGCTCGCGTGCCAGGGTCGTGTTGTCATGTGGACACCAATCCACGGGTGACATTTTGCGGTATGCGAGATCATTTTTAAAGAGCTGGGCGAAGAACCACTGCGACCAGTGATAGTACTCTGGATCGGACGAGATCGCTTCACGCCGCCAATCAAACATCGCGCCCATCGATCGCAGCTGCTGCCTCATACGCTGGATATTGGCATAAGTCCATTCCTTGGGGTGGATATTGCGATTGATAGCAGCATTCTCCGCGGGCAGACCGAAGGCATCGAATCCCATGGGAAACATGACATTAAAGCCGCGCATGCGCAGAAAGCGCGCCCTGGCGTCCGAAGGGGTCATGGCGTACCAATGACCGATGTGCATTTCGCCAGAAGGATAAGGCAGCATGGTCAAAGCATAATATTTGGTCTTCGAGCGATCGATATCGGAATGGTAGAGACCATCGGCCTCCCAACGAGCCTGCCATTTCGGCTCGATCTCAGCTGGATTGTAAGGGGTTTGATCGGACATTCTCTTCTCCACGATTTTATGTCTTCCTAACTTCAATATTATTCGAATTGATCAGAATATGGGCTAATATAGTCACCCACTTAATGGTTTCTGCGCGATTATAACCATCCTTTGTGAATCATTTGTAAGCGGCTGTGAATCAAAACCTCCGAAAATCTTATCCACTTGCAACCCTACCTGCTGGATCAGGTTGCTGATCTCATTTGGATTGTACAAGCGCACAAAGAAGGGTTTTTCCTTGCGCATCCCATCTCGGATCACTACCCGGTGGTTGTACCAACGACCGGTAAGAGTATCGAAACTACCCCTGTCGATCATGAAATCTGGTCCTTTTTCTGTGAGGACGTAAGGCTGCATTCCTTTCAAAAAAACATCTCTGTTATGCGTGTCCAATACGAGCATACCTCCAGGTTTCAATGCCCGGGATATATTCTTCAACACAGTTAAATTCTGCTGATCCTCGAAATACCCGAAGGAGGTAAACAGCAACAATACGCGATCAAAATCAGCGTGAAAATTAATTTTTCGCATGTCGCCCTGCACATATTGAACAGGAAGATTTTTTCCCTCTGCCTCACGCCTGGCGATTTCAATGAATCCCGGTACCAGATCAAGACCAGTAACCGAATGCCCCAACCCTGCCAATGCGTTGCTGTGCCTGCCAAATCCACAGGCAAGGTCAAGAATTTTTTGAGGTCGATCCAGGGACAATTCGCGAACCAGGAAGGCTACTTCCCCCTGGGTGCGTTCATCCGTCAACCCATCCGCATAAAAATGAAGATAATCTTCCACATCAAACACTGTTTCATAATTGAATTCTGCCGCATCTGAAGACTTGGTCCCAACAGACATCCTTACTTGCCGATCATATTCGACGCGACCAGGTTCTATCTCTCGATTGGCTGCATCAAAGCCAGATTGAACGATCTCCAAAGCCACCTCTACCCGGTGGACCCAATTGTCTGGGTCTGAATCATAAGCTTGGGCTGCCTGCCTCTGGCGGGTTGAGTCGGCTGCTTCACCGAGGAAGCGGTCGGCTGACTCCCAATCCAAACCATCCACAGCAAGATAAGCCACCTGAAATCCAGCTTTTTTGAGTATCAGCGGCCATTCAGCATCCGCCCCCAAAGGATGTACAGGCTCACAGTTTGCGACGATATACCCGGCAGCTGCCCTACTAAAACCTTTCGAACCGGCGCTGACATCAACGACCTGATCCAAGAGGTTAGACACTACCGAGTTGCTGATCTTTTCCGTTTGAATCAAAGCTTCGGGATGAGTTCGATAAGCTTGATCTGAGCGTCCGATGATCAAACAGTCTGCGGTCTGGATCACTTCCAGTGTACGCAACCATTCATCAGGTCGGGTTTCAACCCAGCGGATCAGGCGGTCAAAATCCGCATACTGGATATATTCCGTGGAATACGCAAGGGCACGTTCCAAAGCGGCATAACGGCCCGACAACCATTCTTCGGTGACAACGATTTCGACCTGTGAGAACTCACTGAGCTGTTCAATGAGATCTCCCTCCACCTGGGGGGGAAGAGAAATCACGATGCGCGAATATGCACGCCTCAATTCTGAATAGAGACGTTTGAAACGGGCCAACTCACCACGCGGTCGCCAGGCCGCGGCCAGGGAAATACTCATTCCTGCTCCAAAGTTGTTCGTAGGTTCATTATTTTACCTGGCACAAAGATCACGTCAGCAACACCTTTTTTGGCAATATGCTGAGCCACCTTAGGATGAGCAAGCGCGGTCGCCTGGACATCATCCTTTTGCGCGCCCAATGGCACTTCAACAACCGCGCGAACTTTGCCATCTACCTGGATGGGAAGCTGAGTAGTCTCATCCTGTGCGAGAGAAGCATCCCAATCCAACCACTCTTGAGAGTGGATGCTGTCACTGTGCCCTGTGAGATGCCACAGCTCTTCAGCCAAATAGGGTGTGACGGGTGCCAGCATAACCATCAACGCCTCCAGGGATTGGTGATATGTTTTTGATCTCCAAGTACCTGATTGATGCCGGTCGGACAACTGGTTGGTGAACTCCATCAACCCGGAGATCATGGTGTTAAAGCGAAAGTCTTCAATACGCTGGCTCACTTTATAGATAGTTTTATGCAGCCATCGCTCCAGCTCAGCATCAATTTCCGTTGCTGCGGCGCTGCTGGAATAGGTTTCAGAGTAAAGTTTCCAGATGCGGTTCAAGAATCGGCGCGCCCCATTGATGCCCTCATCGCTCCAGTGAACATCCTGATCAAAAGGTGCCATGAACAGTTCATAAACCCGTAAAGCATCTGCGCCATACCTCTCAACCATGTAATCTGGTGTGATCACATTTCCGCGAGATTTCGACATTCTCAGCCCATCTGTGCCCATCATCTGGCCTTGATTGAGCAATTTTGTAAAGGGCTCCTTGAAAGTTATTAAGCCATCATCAGCCAGGAAATACATCCAAAAGCGGGCATACAACAGGTGCAAGACAGCATGTTCTGCACCACCAACATATAGGTCAACCGGCATCCAATAGTGCATCGCTTGAGTTTCGAACGGACCGTGATCGTAGTGTGGGCTGGTAAAACGCAGAAAATACCAAGACGAGCAGGCAAATCCGCCCATTGTATCCGTTTCCCTGGTTGCGGGTTGATCACAAACTGGACAACTGGTATTAACAAAATCGGGTAATCGTGCCAGGGCTGAACGACCACTGCCATCCGGCTGAAAATCAGCCATTGGTGGTAATAGCACCGGCAGCTGTTCTTCGCGGAGAGGCACTTCACCACAGTTATCACAATATACAATTGGGATCGGTGTTCCCCAATACCGCTGCCTGCTGATCAACCAATCTCGCATGCGGTACTGGATCTTTCTTTGACCCAGTTTATGCATATCCAAGTAATCCGTGATCTGCTCGGAAGCCACTACATTCAGCAGCCCGTTGAATGAGCCTGAATTTACCATTGTTCCTTCACCCAAGAAGGCCTCTTCTAATGTATCTCCAGCGTTGTAACCCGGAGGAGTGATCACAATTTTGACCGGTAAATTGAATTTCTGCGCAAATTCAAAATCTCGCTCATCATGAGCGGGAACACCCATAACAGCACCCGTTCCATATGATGGCAACACATAGTCCGCAATATAAACTGGAACACGCTCTCGATTAATCGGATTGATCACGTAACCACCAGTGAAGACACCTGTCTTCAGGCGATTTTCTTTTAATCGATCGATTTCACTCATTTCGATTGATTTCAAGATATAGGATTCGATTTGGGTGCGATGTTCTTGGCTGGTGATCTCAGTCACCAAAGGATGTTCTGGGGCCAGGACAAAAAATGTGGCTCCATACAGCGTATCCGGTCTAGTCGTAAAAACTGGTAATTCATCCCCAGACTCGGTTCGGAAAATGATCTCGCAGCCTGCTGAACGCCCGATCCAATTGCGCTGCATGGTCTTGATCTGATCTGGCCAATCGATTTCATCCAGCCCTGCGAGCAATTCATCCGCATAAGCCGTGATGCGAAAATACCAGGCTGGGATCTCACGCTTAAACAAACCGCTGTGACCGCGCCAACAAACACCTCCAGCAGCTTCGTGGCTGGAGAGCGTAGTCTGACAGGTTGGACACCACCATTGCCAGTTCGTATCCCGATATGCCAATCCCTTCCGGTAAAGCTTGAGGAAGAACCATTGCGTCCAGCGATAGAATTCTGGTCGAGATGAATCGATCTCACGTGACCAATCGTAGCTGGTTCCAATCAGTTCCATCTGCCGGCGAAAATTGGCGGTGTTTTGATCGGTTGATTCTCGGGGGTTCACGCCTTGGGTTACCGCAAAATGCTCTGCTGGTTCCCCGAAGGCATCCCAACCCATCGGGTGCAGCACGTTATAACCACGCATACGCATGTAGCGTGATTTCACATCGGTGGGGATATAATTACGGCAGTGCCCAACATGCAGACCTTCGCCTGAAGGGTAAGGGAAAAAATCCAAGCAATAATATTTTGGTTTATCTCTCCCTTCTGCAGTTAGATACAGGTCACTCGCCTGCCATAGGCGGCGCCATTTCGCTTCAATTTCCGTGGGATTATAAGATTTAAACATCTTCTCGGCCTCTTTCTCACAAGTTTTTGTATTTTGCGCACATACAACCGTATTCATTCCTTGAGAAGGAGACCAAGGAGGCGCGCGAGAAGGCAATTTAAATCTAGGTGATATCTTCTTTCATTTCTCGACCCCATCACACACCTCCAAAAAATTTGCAATCGATAACCAGCTTAACTAACAGTTCAGAACCAGAATCTGATGCAATACAGATCAAAAAACCCTCCACCACTCAGGGGCGAAGGGAAAACTCCGCGGTACCACCCTGCTTGCATTTCTCCAAATAAGAAATTCTTCAAGAGATCAGCCGCTTAGGAACGCAATAACGGGCGCTTCCCGCCACCGGCTATTCCTGCGCATTCAATAACTATGGATGAGCAACCTTCACCAATGGAGTCTGCCTTTTTCCAGGCTTGGCAGGCGAGTTCAACTTATATGTAACGCTCCAGGGACATCATGTCGGGCTCACACCTCGCTCTCCCGGCTCGCTGCTGGATAGTCTACTACTCCTGCCTGACGGAATTATTCAGTTTTCCATTTTCTTCAGACCAGGTCATAACTTACAAACATTCTGACCTGGTAATCCTAGTGGACCCAGAGGGATTCGAACCCTCGACCTCTTCAATGCCATTGAAGCGCGCTCCCAACTGCGCCATGGGCCCTGATTAAACTTTAGCCGGGGGCGGGTGCTCCCTCCCGGACCAGTGGACCTGGCGGGATTCGAACCCGCGACCTCTTCAGTGCGATTGAAGCGCGCTCCCACTGCGCCACAGGCCCCGGCTGCAAGGTAGCGGAATTGTACCTGAGCGCCAATCGCCTGTCAAGGAAACCTGATTCTGCAGAGGAATTTACCATCAGTAAATGTTTGATATCGAATGCATATTATGTCAAACTATCTTGACTCTGAGCGTTGAATTATGCTATTCTTCCCTAGTTCATAAGGCGCTTTTAGAAATGCATGCTGACCTGAAAAAATCGGGACAGATCAAGTGATCGCGGCAGAATATAGGATTTGATCAATGATACAAAGGGAAAGAGTAGCTGAAAACGTCTACACCTTCCAGAGCGATGCATATGCTCAAGTAAATGCAGGGGCAATAATCGGCCCTAGTTGGGGAGTCGTTATCGACACGCTGGCCCTGCCTGAAGAAACACTGGAGATTCGTAAATTCATTGAGCAGGAACTTCAGGTACCGATCAGGTATGTGATAAATACCCATTATCACGCCGATCATACGTTGGGAAATTATCTCTTTCCCAGCGCGACCATACTCGCCCATTCACTTTGTCGCCAGCTGATAGATACGCGCGGTCGTTCTTCTCTCGAGGCGGCCAAAAAACAAGGAACAACTTTCAAGCAAGCTAGGATCGTACTGCCTCACATCACAGTCGATGACGGATCCCTTAGCCTGCGCGTCGGGAAGAAAACCCTCTCCTTAATCCCCCTGCCGGGTCACAGTCCAGATAATCTAGGGGTGATCGTAGAGGAAGACCGGGTATTAATTGCCGGAGATGTATTTATGCCCCTTCCCTATATCGTCGATGGAGATATCGAAGAAATGATCACCTCATTAAAGACGATCAGTAAAATGGGGTTGGAGAATGTAATTCAAGGTCACGGAGACATCGTCTTAAGAGGTGAGATAGAAGGATCTGTGAAAGATAATCTGGCATATCTTTCTGCCATCCGCCGGGCTGTCCGCAAAGCGGCACGCAGAAAATATCCATGGGACTTATTGGAAGAGATCGGTGTTGAGGAGTGTGGCAAGAGTCGAGTATTAATCGGTGGTCTGGCAGAAGAGCTGCATAGTCGTAATCTATACGCAATGTATGAACAACTCTATGGCGAACCACCGGCTTCTTCGGAATACGATGAAGATTGGTAAAACCCCCAGCTTAAAATATTGATTAATCTCACTCAATAAGGTTGACCGGCACCTGTTCAACCTTATCATTATCAATGCGGTATCCCTGGCAAACCCACTCATCCTGGGATTTGGACAAGATCAAGTAAATTACCTCGGGGTAGGTCGCTTCTAAGATATCAATGGAGGATGGCAAACTCGATCCACCCAGATGAGAATGGTAAATCGCCAGCAACTCCCAATTATTCTCATCGATCTCATTGAAAGCCTCCAACTGTTCCACAGGGTCCATCCTGTACCTAACCCTGCTGTGCAGCACATTGGTTACCGGGAAAACTGCAGTGCTTTTGTGGTTTAGACCTGCAACTAACCCACAAGCTTCTTCCTCAGAACGTGAGATAATATCGTTGATCATCATCTGCCAATGGATCAATTCAATATTCAATTTTTCAGCCGGCGTATCGGTCAAGAAATCCATAGTGCAGCCCCCCAAACAGTGAGTAAAACGATGGCGGGTTCGACGATCGCTTTGCGGAAAGGTTCTCCCTCATAGAGGGCTCCCACCAAACTGGTCAGTGAGTAAGCAGGAGCAAGGATGGCAAGGCCAAATGTGATCGGAGAAAAGGGCCAATAATGAAGAGCCGCAGTGATATACGCAACGATCAATGTGATAGCAAGCCCCGGCAGGAAAAGCCACTGCCCGGATAAGCGTAAATGTAAGGTTCGCAGACTCACCAGACCTGCAGCGATGGTTAAAGCGGGTAATATCAAGAATAAGCGTAATCCTGAGGAGCGCAATGCAATAGCCAGAATAAGAAACAGGGCATACGATACTGCTGTCAATCCGGCGCTTGCCAGTGGATAGCGTTCATCTTGTGGATCAACGGCGATATACTCAGCAACTAAAACAAGCATCAAGAGAGCGCCGCCGATTACGAAACTTACCAGCCATTGTAAGCCTACTGGCAGTTGATTTAAAGGTATCCCAAGTGTCCAGGCAGTCAATGCAGGCAGCAACCAATGTTCCCAAGTCCTTTTACTTCCCAGTCCAGGATGATCTCGCAACATAAGATCAGCCCCAGTCGCTGTTATCCCAGCCACCAACAATGCAACCAGAGTACGGATATTGACTTGGAAGCCCAAATAAAAACCAGGCAGCTGCAATCCCAACTCACGCGGTGATATATTCACAAAGCGGCTCGCAGCATAAGCAAGCAAGATCATGCCAGAGAGGATACTCAGCCGGTCTGCATTCGGAAGGTAACTTGTCCTTTCCACGCAAGCATTTTAACAGATTTCTTGACGAAATCTCGCAAAACACGTAGGATTGAATCACGCAATCAACACAAAACTGGAGATAAACCCAAATGCGCATCGGTATGATGACGGATGCATACAAGCCACATGTCAGCGGAATAACAAACGTAATTGACTTGAGTAAAAGGTTCCTGGAAAAACAAGGGCATGAGGTGTATGTTTTCACTTTCGGTGGAGAAGATTATCAAGATGATGAAGCGAATATTTTCCGTACCAGTGGAGTCCCTTTAATAAATACTGGATACTTTGTCAGTATTCGCTATAACTCAAAAGCTCAAAAAGCTTTACGCACAATGGATCTGGTTCATGTGCACCATCCATTTACCAGCGGGCGTCTCGCCATGCGCTATGTTAAGCCACGCGACATCCCTATCGCTTTCACCAATCATACTCGCTATGATCTTTACGCACATGCATATGTACCGATGGTACCCGAAGCCCTCGGTGAGGCATTTATGCGCGCCTACTTACCATCCTTCTGCAAAGGATGTGACTTAGTGATCGCGCCATCTAAAGGCTTGAAGCAGGTATTAACGAATTTTGGAGTCGCTTCAGACATTGAAGTCATACCCAACGGTGTAGATATAAAACCATTCCAAAATGTTGCGCAGCCAATCCCTCGCCACAAGCTTGGATTCCAGCCAGAGGACATCGTCCTAACCTACATGGGTCGAATTGGACCGGAGAAGAATCTTGCTTTCTTACTGCGCGCCTTCGCGGGTGTCGCCAATACATATGACAATGTCCACTTATTAATCATTGGAGATGGATCAGAGCGCGAAAACCTCCAAGATCTGGTTCGCATTATGGGAATTGGTAATCGAGTAAATTTCACGGGGATGGTTCCATATACAAATCTTCCAGCTTACATGGCAGTTGCAGATGCATTTGTCACCGCATCTGTGACTGAAGTGCATCCATTATCAGTGATCGAAGCCCTGGCATCTGGGTTACCGGTTATTGGCATTCAATCCCCAGGCATTGGCGATACAATCGAAGACGGCATCACAGGCTACCTGGCGAAAAAAGAAGACCTGGCTGAATTCACCGCAAAGTTATCACGAATTATCGTCGACGATGAACACCGAGAGGATATGTCAAAGCAAGCCAGGCAAGCTGCAAGAAATTACTCATATGAGAAAACGACCCAAATCCTGCTCGATCACTACTATGAGCTTATCGAGAAGTTCACAAAACGCAAACGCGGGGTTCTCAGCCGACTCACCAAACCTTTTACGAGATAACGCAAGTGACCCGATCACCAAAAGATCTAGGCAGGTGGGGCGAAGCACTTGCTGCGGAATATCTACTCAACCGTGGCTACACTATAATCGCTCGTAATGAGCGCACACCTTATGGTGAAATAGATCTGATCGCTCAGCAAGCTTCACAACCCGATACAGATCTTAAAGAAGCTCAGGGAGTGACCGTATTTGTAGAGGTCAAAACTCGTACTTCAAAGAAGTTTGGCTACCCGGAACAATCGGTGACTGCTCACAAACGGGAAAACATGGTGTCCTCAGCACAATATTACCTGCAAGAGCACTCAGACAAAGACATCGATTGGCGCATCGATGTGATCGCCATCGAACAATATGGAGATCAAAAACCAATCATCCGCCACTTTGAAAACGCTTTGAGTTGAAGCGATGAAATCCCAAAAAGATTCAGATCGGTCTGAGGCGATAGGAAACCCTGGATATATCCTGACCAAGCAGAATCCCTTGGTGATCATCCTTGGTCCGACGGCGGTAGGAAAAACCGAGATCGCCATCGAGCTTGCCGAGGGCCTGGGGGGAGAGATCGTTTCTGCGGATTCACGCCTCTTATATCGCGGCATGGATATCGGGACTGCCAAACCAACTCCTGAGCAGCGCAAAAGAATCCCCCATCACCTGATAGATGTTGCCGATCCCGACCAAGTCTGGAGTTTAACGCTCTACCAAGAAGCCGCTCACAAAGCGATCGATGGGATCCACGATCGCGAGCATTTGCCCTTCCTGGTCGGGGGGACAGGACAATACATACGCGCGGTGATCGAAGCCTGGCAAATTCCCACAATTAAACCCGATCCAAATCTACGCAGAGCGCTTGAAAACTGGGCTGATTCGATTGGTCCAAAGGGTTTGCACCAGCGTTTGACTGCTCTCGATCCACAAGCTGCCGGCAAGATCGATTACCGCAACTTGCGCCGCACAATTCGTGCTTTGGAAGTTATCTTACACAGTGGGAAGCGTTTCTCCAATCAAAGAAGAAGGAATCTGCCGCCCTACGAAATTCTTCAGATCGGCTTAACCATGCCCCGCCCAGAACTCTACACACAGATCGATGCGAGAATAGAGGCGATGTTGTCAGAAGGATTTATTGAAGAGGTACAGACCCTCTTGGAGAAGGGGTATGCGCCCGATCTGCCTTCTTTTTCAGCTATTGGATACAAGGAAATCATCGATTACCTGGCCGGGAAAACCACGTTAGAGGAGGCAGTCATGATCATCAAAAGGCGTTCTCGCCAATATGTTCGCCGCCAGGCGAACTGGTTTAAAGAAAGCGACCCATCGATCCACTGGTTTCAGGTCGGCATTACTGCTAACGATGAAATTGAGAGTAAAATCCGGCTTTTTCTGACATCCTAATTGACAATTATTCAAATTGACCTATACTATGATTAACAATCTGAATTATTTGTTTCCTTCGGTTTCAGGTCAATAATTGGGAAGGAGGCGTCACATGAGCGAAAGACCCTGGCTGAATAGTTATGATGAGGGTGTACCAAAGCACATCGATTACCCCGAAATCCCTGTACATCAAATGCTCGAAGAAGCAGCAAAAAAATACCCCGACTCTCCTTGTACGATATTCAAAGGGGCAAAAATCACCTATCCAGAAATGGAAGATATCACGAGTCGCCTAGCAGCTGGTTTAGCCAGTATTGGGGTCAGCAAAGGTGATCGAGTTGGGATTTTTATGCCAAATACACCTCAGTTCGTGATGGCATATTTCGCTATGCTCAAACTCGGGGCAATTGTCGTTGCAACTAATCCGCTTTATTCCCCTCGTGAAATCGAACATCAGGTGAATGACGCTGGAATTGAAGTTATGGTTGTGATGAGCAATTTCTATAACCTTATCAAAGAAGTCCAGCCAAAAACCAAAATTCGGACGGTGGTGGCCACCAATATTAAGGAGGCCCTCTCCCCAATATTATCTCTTTTATTTACGCTCACCAGAGAGAAGAAGGGCGGATTCCGCATCCAGCTTGCTGAAGGTGATCACTGGATGCAGGATTTAATCAAGCAATACCAGGCTAATGATCGGCCCAAAGTCGATGTATCCCCAGATGATAACGCTCTGTTCCAATATAGTGGTGGTACAACAGGTATTTCTAAAGCTGCTATCGCCATGCACCGGAATCTGGTCGCCAATGCTTTACAAATCCGCCTGTGGATGTTAGAGGCTGAGGATGGCAAAGAAACAGTCCTGATGGCGATCCCCTTATTCCATGTCTATGGGATGGTGGCCGGAATGCTCTTCGCAATCCGGACGGGCTCCAGCATGGTCATGATCCCCAATCCACGTGATTTGGAAGATCTGCTGAGCAACGCCCAAAAGTACAAAGCAACGATATTCCCAGGTGTACCCACGTTATATAACGCCATCAACAACCACCCCGACGTGGTTTCTGGCAAATACGACCTAAGCTCGATAAAAGCTTGCATCTCAGGTTCTGCCCCTTTAATGCGCGATACCAAAGATGATTTTGAGGCTTTAACAGGGGGTGTTGTGTTCGAAGGTTATGGTCTATCGGAAGCACCTACAGCATCGCACTGCAATCCCCTGCTAGGTGAAAACCGCACAGGTTCGATTGGGCTTCCTTTACCAGACGTTGACTGCCGTATAATCAGCCTGGATGATGAGACGACTGAACTTCAACCGGGGGAAGTTGGTGAATTGGTCCTCAAAGGACCTATGGTGATGAAGGGCTACCACAACATGCCTACTGAAACAGCCAATGCATTGAGAGACGGGTGGCTATTCACCGGCGACATCGCCCGCATGGATGAAGATGGATACTTCTACATTGTTGATCGCAAGAAGGAGTTGATCAAGCCCAGTGGTTACCAGGTCTGGCCGCGAGAAGTTGAGGAAGCTATCTCAGAGCATCCCAAAGTTCTGGAAGTCGGTGTGGCGGGTGTACCCGATCCTTATCGCGGTGAAACTGTGAAAGCCTGGATCGTGGTTAAACCAGGCGAGACGCTCACTGAAGAAGAAGTTTATTCCTGGTGCACGGACAAGCTAGCCAAGTTCAAGGTCCCTAGCCAGATCGAGTTCCGCGAAGAGCTGCCAAAAACCACGGTTGGCAAGGTGCTGCGCCGGGAACTTGTACGCGAGCACAAGGAATCTGCCGTAACGATCAGCGATTAAAAAATATTTCTCATATAAGCTAAGAAGTGTCGCACTTGTCACCCAATAGATTAGTTTGGAAACAGGTGCGACATTGCTCGTATATAAAAAGGAGTAATTATTTCCCAATCTAAAGCAGCTTTTTTCGATGTTGATGGGACGTTAACTACGGCACACGTCTGGCAAGCCTTAATGGTTTACTTCCGGGCTCACGACTTGCGGCGTTGGACGCATTTCGCATACATGGGTTATCACTATCCGCTCTATATACTGTACAAGGTGGGGATTATCACCGAAGATGCTTTTCGCAAACCGTGGCCAGCCCATTTAGGCTGGTATCTGCGAGGTTATTCGGTAGAACAAACAGAACAAATCTGGGACTGGGTGATAAACGATTATATGAATCAATACTGGAGACAAGACACCTGCCAAGTTCTCTCCCAGCACATTCAGAATGGCTTCCTAACGCTCCTTGTGTCCGGCACCCCTACCCAACTTCTTAAGCACCTGGCAATTAAGATTGGTGCAGACCATGCAATTGGGACAGATTTGGAAGTGCATGATGATCGCTACACCGGCAGAAGCAGCGGTCCAAGCTGCATTGGTGATAACAAGGTCAGCCTGACCCAAGCTTATTTAAAGCATCACGGGATTAAAATTGATTATGACACCAGTTACGCATATGCAGATTCGATCTCTGATCTACATCTTCTCGAGATGGTAGGTAATCCAGTGGCGACTTACCCGGATGAGCAACTGCGTACTCTAGCGCAAGAAAGGAATTGGCAAATCTTCCCCCCAGATACAGGTGAGTAAGCCAAGCATAAAGATATAAATTAATAACTCTGACGATTATTTTAGCAGCTCTGATAACGGAAGAAGATATGCCCCTCAATTGAAGCCGATAGTTTTTGCTTGAGTTAGGATATCATTCTCTGACCGGATAATAACATAAGCCAGCAGTTCCCGGACCCGTATGAACACCTAGTGCTGGTGAAAGCTCTGTGACGATTGATTCAACCACCTTCATGCGCTGATCAATCAACTCCTTAATCTTCTCAACCTCACTTCTCGCAGCAGCATGTACATATGCGATTTTAATTCTCCCCATATACCCTACCGCTGCCTCGACTTTGTTCACCATCATCTGATATGCTCTCTTCCGACTACGAGCAGTTCCAAGAGGAACAATTATTCCTTCCTCCATGCTAATCAACGGTTTCACATTCAGCAGGCTACCCACAATCTGTTGTGCTTTTCCTATCCTCCCACCCATGTAAAGGTACTTCAACGTATCAGCCGTTTGAATCATTCGCGTCACCGGGATCATCGCTGCGACTCTGGATAGTATCTGAGATAATGAACCCCCTTCCAAAGCAACCCTGGCGGCCTCGATCACCATCCAACCATGACACATCGAAACATTGAGTGTGTCGATCACCTCGACGATTAAGTCAGGAAATTTCTCCTGCACCATTCCCTTAGCTGTGCTGGCAGACTGGTATGCCCCGCTCCCTTTTGAAGTCATATGAATGCTGATAATTTCTTGAACACCACCCTCGGTTGCCAGCTTTTCGTACACATCCAGATAGTCACCAGGTCCTGGACAGGCAGTTTTGGGGAGTGTTTTGGCAGTTGGCAACCAGCGATAAAATTCTTTTGGTGATAGCGAGACCATATCTTGGAATGACTCTTCCCCGTGATAAATATAATAAGGTACCCAATGAATACTCAAGTCTTCCAGGATGGTTTTTGGTATACAGGCTGTGCTGTCGGTAACAATCGCGACCCGGGTCATGGAAATTTCCTGAAGGATCCAAATCTGCTCAAATTGATATTTATGGATGGATAAACTCCAGGATCGCAGGAGTCACACCAGTGATGTCGATCAACTCAGATGAAAACACGCGTCGGTGATCTCGATTACCTATCAACAGGGCTGGAACCGGATTGGCAGTATGACGGCGAGTAGACAGGTCTTCAAGATTGCCATGATCAGAGGTGATCAAGATCAACCCTTCCTGATCGTCCCAATTACGCAGCAATCCACCCAATACCTGGTCAAAGGTAGTGAGAATGGATTCTGCCGCGGCCATATCCTGGCTGTGTCCAGCATAATCACTTAGCCAGTATTCGAAGAAAGCCAGATCAAATTTTTGCCCAAGCAAAGCTAAGCGTTCACCAGCTTGTTCGGGAGTCAATACTGGAGTATCAGGCAAGTTCAGTCGCTCCCGCCAGCCCTGGGCAGTGAAATCGGCTGAAAGGGCCTGTCCCTGCATGAGATCGTCCTGTGTTTTCAAAGGGATACCCGCGCTGGTAACCGCCAATGGGATAGCTGAATACAACCGACGACCGGACTCGATGGCTGCAAAGTACCCGTGGGGATAGGCATTCAACAATGCTGTTTTGCAACCTTGTGAATTCAATATACTGAAGATATTGCCATTATGGAGAAATGATGCAACGGCCTGATTCGGTTTTGGGCCATAGTGATAGCCTATTTCTGCGGAGACATTGATCCCGGTCAATAGTGTTGCCTGTCCAGTCGCGGATTGGGGTAAGCCATCCACGCCTAATTTTGCATCCAGGGTAAGCAAGGTAGCGCGTTCAGTTTCCAATCTGCCACCAACCAGGTGCTCCTGTTCTGAATTTAGGACAAGAGACTCCTGTATAAGCTTGCCACCTTCCAACAATCCTTCCAGGTTAGGCAGCTCAACTCTTGCAAAAGGATTCACTTGCGGGTCATTGACACCCAAACCAACACCATCAAGAAATATAAACAGGACTCTCATGAGGTTGTTTGCCCCTGTATTTCAATCGCTTTCCTACGATACGTCAGCCACACCGATGGATGCTGGCCGCGTTCTGTGCCATCCTGCCTCTTCTGCAAATCAAAAGCGAACTCGAATCTATCCAGGTCGGATGCAAGCATTCCGGGTCCACCCCCACCAGGTTCCCGGAAAAACCCGTACATCAGATAATAACTCCCGGGTTTCGTCAGCCGAATCAGGTTCTGATGATAATCTCTTTGGTGGATGGGATCCAAACTGTGAAAACAACCAATATCTAAAATCAAATCAAAAACTCCATGTACATTTTCTAACCTGGTGACATCATCGACAAGTAAGTCTGCTTGTATGCCGGCTAGACGGGCTTTTCGATCTGCTTCACGGATGGCGCGTTTGACAAAATCAACTCCGGTCACCTGCCAGCCATGCTGCGCTAATGTGATCACATTCGTGCCGGTACCGCATCCCATGTCCAAAGCCCTACCGGTTGGATGCCTGGCGATGAACTCCAACAGCTCAGGTGGGGATACACCAGTATCCCAGCGAGGTGTTCGATAATATAATACATTAAAATATAATCGCCTCAACCAGCTCATTGCCGCGAGTATTCTACTCCAGTATTTTTGTTTTGACATGGGATACCCCAGTAGTGGAGCCCGCCGCTTGGAGCAGAACTGGTAACATTACCAACCGAAGAGTGAGAATTGCTGGATTCTTCAGATCAATCTTTGACAATAGAAGCGTCTTAACTTAAAATCAGACAGTTAGATCACTTATCGAGGAGATAATCCATTCATGAAAGAATATATGACTGAAATGATCCGCAACGTGGCACTCGTTTCCCACAGCAGCGCTGGTAAGACCATGTTAGCGGAGGCCTTTTCGCACTTTACGGGGGCAACTACCCGTTTGGGGAAGATCGAGGACGGATCAACCATCAGTGATTTCGAAGACGAGGAGATTCGCCGCGGGATATCATTATCCACAGCTGTCATTCCTGTGGAGTATAAAGATCACAAAATAAACTTTCTTGACACCCCCGGATACAACGATTTCATTGGTGAGATGATCTCGGCGCTGCGCGTCTCAGATGGCGCCATAGTAGTCGTCGATTCGGTGGCTGGTTCTGAAGTCGGAACCGAGATAGCCTGGAATTATTGTGATCAATTTGAAATACCGCGTTTTGTCTTGATCAATAAGATGAACCGGGAGAACGCGAATTTTCAAAAGGCGCGCGACTCAGTGCAGGAACTCTCAGAAATACGCTTACTTCCAATTCAGCTCCCCTGGGGTGAAAAGCAGGATTTCAAAGGTGTTATTGATCTATTGACGATGAAAGCCTATGCTGACGATGGTAAGACAGCAACCGATATCCCAGAAGAACTCGTCGAGGAGGCAGAAACAGCCCACAACGAGCTCATCGAAGCTGCGGCAGAAGGTGAAGATGAGCTGCTGATGAAATATTTGGAAGGCGAAGAACTCGAATCCAAGGAGATCATGCGCGGTCTGGTGAGCGTTTTCCGCAACCGCTCTTATATACCTGTATTCATTGCTGCAGGTGCTGCCGAGATCGGGCTTGCGCCTTTACTTGACGCGGTCATTGAATTGATGCCCTCACCTGCAGAGAGCCCGCCGGCTTCTGCGAAAGGAAAGGAGGGTGATGAAGAATTATCTGCATCTGATTCCAATCCATTAGCTGTATATGCCTGGAAGACAACCGCTGATCCTTTCGTGGGAAAGATCACCTATTTGCGCATATACTCCGGTATGCTGACCTCCGATATGCGCATCTGGAATCAATCTAAAGAGATCGAGGAACGCTTTGGCAACCTGAACTTGCTGCGAGGCAAGGAGCCAATCCCGGTAAAAACCGCCCACGCCGGGGATATCGCCACGGTTCCAAAGCTAACCGCTACCTCCACAGGGGATACGCTCTGCGATAAGGCACATCCGCTGGAATTGCCGGTCGCTGATTACCCAACCGCGCTTTATCGAGTGGCCGTGACACCGAAAACTCAGGCTGATTCGGCCAAGATCAGCCCCACCCTGACCCGATTATGCGAAGAAGATATGACCCTTTCCTGGTTCCAGGAGGCGAGCACCAACCAGACCATATTGCAAGGCATGGGTGACCAACACATAGATGTCGCCATCCGTAAAGCGGAGTCGAAATTCCAAACCGGACTGAACACAGAGGAACCGCGTGTACCTTACCGGGAGACGATCACCAAACTTGGCGATGCTCAATACCGTCATAAGAAACAGACTGGCGGCGCCGGGCAATTTGCCGAGGTTTTCATGCGCGTCGAACCGCTGGAAGATGAGAATTTCGAGTTTGTCAACAAAGTCTTTGGCGGTGCTATATCCCAGAATTACATGCCCGCCATAGAAAAGGGTGTGCGAGGGGTGATGCAGAAAGGGGTGGTAGCCGGTTACCCCGTTGAGAAGGTTAAGGCCGAAGTATATGATGGGAAAGAACACCCGGTAGACTCAAAACCAGTTGCATTCGAAATCGCCGGTAGAGAGGCGTTTAAATTGGCCGTACTCGATGCCGCTCCAGTCATGCTCGAACCGATCATGACCGTCGAAATCACCGTTCCAGAAGGTAACATGGGGGATGTACTTGGAGATTTGAACACCCGGCGTGCCCGAGTCCAGGGGATGGACACAGCCAGAGGGCGTTCCGTGGTGACCGCCCAGGTACCATTAGCGGAAATGCAACGCTATACCACGGACTTGCGCTCTATCACTGGTGGACGGGGAGTGTTCTCTATGGAGCTCTCACACTACGAGACGGTTCCAGCGCATATCGCCGCGGATGTGATCGCAGCCCGCGACAAGGAGCTGGCAGCCAAGAAGGAAGAATAGTCACGAATTCTTGAATAATCAGGGGCTGTCCCAAAAGAATGTCACACTGATTGAAACGAAGGGTCTCTGTCTCGTAATAGGAGATTCCTCACTTCGCTCCGCTCCGTTCAGAATGACATTTCCTTAGTTTTTAGACAACCCTTTTTTTGTATTTACGCTAATTCAAGCCGAACGAATTTGAAGCCTATAAAGCCGAAATCATGATCTTATCTTATTCAATTTTCGGTTCAACCAGATTCAAACGTAAGAAGATGAGCGGAGCAAGCGCCGAGATCCACAACCCAATCAGAGCAAACTCCAGGTAACTAGCGATATAAACGACCCAATTATTCTGGTCCGGGATTACGGCACTCAAACCTAAATACAAGATTCCAACCCCCACTACTCCAAGCAGAAAACGGAGGACACGCTTCCACCAGATGCCGCGCGCATCGAACCCTCCACGATCGGACAACCAAATCGCTCCAGCTGCAAAACCGAACAATGCGCCTGTGGCTGCCAATAATCCTGATAGATCCTGGGGATCAATGAGCTCTTCAAGCGGAAAAGCGAGGTGCGCGTTCTCCACCCAGGCGGCTGGAATCTGCCAGTTTGCCAGCGACGCCTTAACCAGAACTCCTAGGAATAGGAGCACCAGCGAAACGAACAGCACGGATAGTATACGCACACTTAAACTTCGATTTTCAAGCCATTCTATTATTGGGTTTTCCAGGCGCAAGAAAGCCCAAACCAACACAAAACCAATCATCCAACCAAGGATGACGTCTTTAGGAAAATGTACAGCCAGGTAAATGCGCGAAATCCCGATTAGAAAGATCAATGTAAGAGATATCACCCACACCCATCTTTTCTTCACGCTGGCGGCAATCAAGCCAAATAATGCCGCAGAATTCTGAGCATGTCCAGAGGGCAGGCCAAAAGAGCTCTCAAATGCATAACTTTCCACCTGACGACTGTACCAGAATGGCCGTGGGGTGTGAAAGGACAATTTCAGGATGAAATTAATACTACTGCTGAACATCAGTATCAAGCCAACCCTAAGCCCTAAGCTCGCATCCAAACACCAATACAATAAAGGCATGACAAAAAGGTAGAATTCTACCGTACCCAAGAATGAGAAAAAGTTCATTGGTGTTATCAACCAATTCCCCAGATTCTGAATGTAGATGATGATGTTAATGCCGAGCTCGTAGAAATCGGTCATGGTGACAATCTTTTGTTCCAGTTAAATGATAGATTCATACGCATTCTTACTCTAATATCTCA
>Ga0209742_10000145_pt1 | contig 41027 bp, 42 predicted proteins | sample DeeMarSeWOR38_10_FD_187462 | JGI IMG/M metagenome (GOLD analysis project Ga0209742, IMG submission 187462) | Marine sediment microbial communities from White Oak River estuary, North Carolina - WOR-3-8_10 (SPAdes) (version 2) | ecosystem: Environmental > Aquatic > Marine > Intertidal zone >...
GATTCCCGCGATGCGTACATACCTGTCGACTACGATAATGCGGCCCTAACGCTAGTGACGTGTTTTCCTTTTAACTCCATGACTAGCGGTGGGCCGTTGCGGTTTGTGGTGGTCGCCGTAGAGTCTGATAAATATCTGCCAGGACTGTTGGTTTAATCGCGCTGTAATCCGGCTTATTCTAAAAATGGACTCGATAACTATGCTGTCACATATACTCTTTTCTTCTTATACCGGCAATTTTAAACCTGCCCAGGTATGTAGTAAGCCAGGCGCGGTATCTAGTAAACCTGTAAAATCACTGGATTTCGCATAAGCGCTGTGCGCTTTCCCGAATGACGATAGTTGATTAACATATTTATATCTCAGCGTGACTAGTTGAGCGCTTAAGCCACTAACTCGGGCCTAATTACTTGTCTCATATTTTCCAATTGGTAGAACAGTGACTCAATAGTCTAAAATCTGGCTTGAGAGCATTATGTATTATATATGTCGGATTTTGACATTTATAAGCAGTGCTGATAAAACCGGCATATGAACAATGCGCCTAAACAATTGTTAGAAGTAAAAGAAAATAATTATGGAAAATATGACCAAGCTAGCTGTACTAATTGATGCTGACAATGCCCAGCCTATCATTATTGATAGTTTACTTGCAGAAATCGCAAATTATGGTGTGGCTAGCGTCAAAAGGATCTATGGCGACTGGACAGGACCTAGCCTAAAAGGATGGAAAGAAGTTCTATTAGAACATTCTATTCAACCAATGCAACAATTTGCATATACAAAAGGTAAAAATGCAACTGACAGCGCAATGATTATTGACGCAATGGACTTATTATTCACCGGAAATTTTAATGGATTCTGTATAGTATCGAGTGATAGTGATTTTACGAAGCTTGCGTCAAGAATCAGAGAGTCAGGATTATTGGTTTATGGGTTTGGTGAGAAAAAGACACCTTCTGCGTTTGTTTCAGCCTGCGATAAATTTATATTTACAGAGGTTCTTCGAGCAAAGTCAGATGAAAGTGAAGCTATTACCAAAAAGACTAGTAACGAATTAAAACAAGATACAAGGCTGGTAAGCCTGTTACGGAATGCAGTCGAGGCTTCCTCAGACGAAAGCGGATGGGCGCAACTTGGCCCTGTCGGAAGTAATATAGCAAAGCAATCTTCCGAGTTTGACCCGCGTAACTATGGATACGGTAAGCTGGGTGAACTAGTTACTGCCACGAAACTTTTTGACGTAGAAGAAAGGCAAATAGGCACCACAAATTCAAAAGCACTTTATGTTCGAGATAAACGAAAAAAATAGGTTTTGTCTTCTAACAATCGCGTTAATTAGGACGCTTGTACACTCGCGCCTATTACGCGGGCGTTGAATGCATTCGGCCCAATTTTGCGGTGTGTCGTTCATGGCGGAAAGCTATACGCGATCTGGATAGACTCATCGGTATTCAGGCAAATTTCAATGCAATATAGTGAAGAACTCAGGTGGTTTAATGGTGTTTCTATACAGAAATTTTAATATCAAAGTTTGTTTCAGCGTACTTATTGTGGTTCTCGGTGGTTGCAGTAGCGACAGTGGTAATGATAATGGTAGCGCAGCAGCAAACGAGTCTTGTCAATTCATCGGGCAAATAACAGGTGAATTAAACTATACCGTAAATCATGATATTACAGATGGGTGTGGGGGGACAGCGACACCAGATAGTGAACTGATTACTTCTTATGGCGGAATAAGTAGTGAACCAAACATAAAGGTATACCACGAAAATTTTCAACCAGGGATATCCGCAAACAATAGAACCGCGCATGTTGTAATCCACAGGGGTTTAGGTGATAACCGGGAATGGCAAACTGCGCTAGGTGCGTGCACAATAAATATCACTTACAACGAACATGATATTAATATCGGAAAGGTTAAATTATCCGGCAATGGCAGTTGCGACAGTCCGGCACTTCCAGATACCAATACCGGTGCTACAGGCAACATTTCTATAGCGCCGTTTACTTTTGAGTCAATATGGCTTAATTGGCCGTGATACCTCCACGTTAATTATTGTGGATGTAATTATAGACGTAGAATCTACAACGAGGTACAAGTCATATCTGCTGCCGTACGCGAAGACGGAATTGTATGACGGACTCGGTAATGCACGCCCTTCACTCGACACCTGGCGTGCTGCGCTGGCACGGCCCACGGCAGGGATCTAGCGGTGTAATCATGACTAATTCAATATCGACTGACGCGATCTCGGTTAAAAGTTTTACCGGCGCCGATGTGGAACGCTACATCCCCGAGGTGGCGCGGCTACGCATCGAAGTGTTTCGCGAGTTTCCTTACCTTTATGACGGCAACATGGAATACGAGGCGAAGTACTTGCGCACGTATACCGAGAGTCCGGGCAGTGTTATTGTCATTGCCTTCGATGACGGGCAGGTCATTGGTGCATCGACAGCCGTGCCAATGCGCCACGAAATGGAAGAAGTCAAACGGCCCTTCATTGAACACGACATTGATCCGGAAAATGTCTTTTATCTGGGGGAGTCCGTGTTACGCCGGGAATATCGTGGTCGGGGTATAGGGGTACGTTTTTTTCAGGAGCGCGAAGCGCATGCAAAGCGTGTTGGTGATTTTACATGGGCAGCGTTTTGCGCTGTGGAACGTCCGGACAATCATCCGCGCCGTCCGGCGGATTACGTACCGCTCGATATGTTCTGGAACAAACGGGGTTATACCAAACACCCAGAGTTGCGCACCACCTTTACCTGGCAGGATCTCGATGATACATCCCAGACACCCAAGCCAATGGTTTTCTGGTTGAAGCCATTAAAATAAATCACAGGTAGCACTCAGCGCAGAGTAAAGGCATTCACGGTAATTTTATGCTTTCTGGAATGCAGCAATAATCATTGTTTAACTTGCTGGCAAGTAACCAGGTGAGATTTAAAGTAGTTTAGAATCTTTACGCGCTACCGAACCAAAATCTCATGTCTTTTTCCAGAAACTCGTCGTAACGCATGTAATGCGATCCATCGCAGGAGAAAGTCAGGCTGATCATGCCGTTGAATATATTAATCGAAGCCGAACGCAAATAAATGGTTTCATCCGCAACGCGCAATTGCCGCATGGCATTTAGTACCGGCTCAATACTGGATTGCGGCATGAGTGCATCGTCAGGATAAGGCTGGACCGGATAGGCAAGACAAATATCCGGATCTGCCAGTGCTTCATGAGTTAATATTCGATAGCGGTAGGGGTCATCCACAAACCAGACGGTAGCGCGGCTACTGGAAAAATGGATAACAGCCTGGAACACACCGCGGTCTTCAAACAGCTCTTTCAAAATTGAAAACGCCTGCTCAACGTTACGATCCAGTTGGCTCTCGGTGCGTATCTGTTGAAACACCGTGCTACGGATGGACGGATCACCTTTGATTTGCATCCAGTGCGAGGGCTCTTCATACAGCGCGGCAGTGACTGGAAGATTACGCAAGTCAAAATCGGCGCCAAGATACCCCACGGCTTTACCATCAACTCGAATGATATGTAACGCCGTAAGAGACGGCCGATGTGCACGCATACTCACATATGCATCTGACAGTAAAAATCCCCACGTGGGCACGACTTCGCGCATATACGGTCGTTGGGAACGGTCACGACCGTAATGTTCCGGCAACAAACCATCGCGGCTGATATTGTCCGATACCTGAATGCCATCGGTATTAACAACGTAAAGATAAGTACAGTGGGGAATTTCAGCAAAGCCGGCCAGTAGCACAGCATTGAGTTTATCGCGGTCACACCACGCCGGCGTACACTGCTGCGCTAGACTTGTTAGCGGCTCGTGCAGCATCCGTGCAAGGTCTTCACGTTGACGTTGAATGGCGACTTTCCAGTTTTGTTCCATTGATTGCTCCGGACTCGACTGACTGCAGGGATCGAATCAAAGTTCCTATGCTACAACATCGATGACTAACGAGTTTTACTCATTGCTATCCCATAATAATATACAAAAAGACACGAATACCTAAAGATAGAGAGTGCTCTATGCCCATAGGCACATTGAGACATGAAATGAGGTTGAGCAAGAACAATTGCATAACGTTAGATCCCCTTCTTTGAAAAGGGAGGGTAAGGAGGATTTAAACAAATTATTAGCAAAAAATCCCCCTCAATCCCCCCTTTTAAAAAGGGAGAGGTTTACCGCTTGAACTCATTCTGCTTGAATTTGGCGTTTGTGGAACAGCAATGGGCTTTACTGCTATTAATGAATTGACGAATATAATTTACTGTCTTGTCATGCATTTTCAACAAATTGCATTATCTGATTTTTTTGACGAATAAATTGTCGGGAAGGGACCTTCTGTACTCAGAATTCCTCATTGTTTCTGCAAATTTATCTGATAGCGCCGATATAAAAGTAGGTGTAGGATGGCGAGTAACCCGCTTACAAATTCCGCAGGGAAAGCTTTAATTATCATAAAGTTAGCATAACGGAGAGCGTATGAAAAAGGGACCTAACATGCATCCGATCGATCGGGTCGTCAGGTTAATTGTTGGTGTGAGTTGTGTGTATATCGGCTTTATCGACTTAAGCCTGATTTCCAGTCGACCTGTCGCAATTCTAGTCGGAATATTCGGCATCATCAATTTATGGGCGTTTATAACCACCCGCTGCCCGGTTTACTCGGCTGCCGGATTCAGCACCGCCACCAAAACGGAAGAATACACCGGCACATGAGCCTGCGGTTAAAACTATTATTGTCGTTCGCTCTTGGCGAGCTGTTGTTGCTGATATTTTTTGGTTACATCGCTTACGATACTGCCAAGCTTACCAATCTTAAGAACGAAATCGGTTTACTTTCCAGTGTCACACCACGCATTGCTGAAGATGTCGCAAACAATGTGAAGGAAGGTGGCAGCTGGAATTCCATACTATTGCCTGATGGCAAGAGTAACGAAGAAGGTGCGATCTACCTTTTTGTCAGTGATCAGCATGGTAATCTGGTTTCCTGGTCAGGTGAATCAACGCTTAAAGAAACCTTTCAACAGATCAACCAACACATCTCAGAAACTTCCGCGACTCGTTCTGGCAGCCAGTTAGTAGACAAGTTTACCTATGTCTGGGCGCGCGCCAATGTTCCAAATTACAACTACAGGGTGACTCTGGTTCGTCAGGCCCATGTGTCCCGGGCCAATGTGTTTTTCCGGGAGATGGGAGTCTCGCTAATTGTTGCGGCAGTTATTATGCTTTGGGTGGCGTCCTGGGCAGCCATGTACGTTTCCATGCTGATCGAAAAGCTGGATGAGCAAAAAAATATTCTTAAACATCGTTCACTACATGATGTTTTAACCGGATTACCCAACAGGGCATTGTTGAATGATCGCCTGCAACAACTGGTTCGCATGAGTGATCGTCTGCCCATGCAGTTTGCAATCTGTTTTATTGACCTGAATCGATTTAAGGACGTTAACGATACATTGGGTCATCATGTTGGTGATGATCTGCTACTGGAAGTCAGCAAACGTCTGAAAGCCAACCTGCGCAAAGACGACACCGTAGCGAGGTTGGGAGGCGATGAATTCGCGTTAATCCTGAGGAATCTAAAAGAGGAAAAGGCAAGATTATTAGCAGAGAAAATATTACAGGAGATCGAAGTTCCAATTGAGGCGGGCGGTCACAAGCTTTTTATTAGTGGCAGCATGGGTATAGCGATGTTTCCGGAACACGGGGATGACGTGCAAATATTGCTGAAAAAAGCCGATGTTGCAATGTATGCCGCAAAACGCGCCGGGACTCACCTGGAGTTTTACGAAGACACCCATGAAGTCTTTACTCGTGACAAACTGGCGCTGACTCAGGATTTGCGAGAGGCTATTCAGCGCGATCAGCTTGAGCTGTATTACCAACCCAAGTATGACATTGCAATTAAAAAAGTGGTGGGGGTGGAGGCCCTGTTACGTTGGAATCACCCAACACTTGGATACATTCCGCCGCTTAACTTTATACAGCTGGCGGAACACGCCGGTCTAATCAACTCGCTCTCCAGGTGGGTCATGCAGCGGGCGTGCGCCGATGGTATTGAACTTGGCCGCAAGGGCATAGATATTTCTCTATCGATTAATCTTTCAGCGCATTATATGCAGGATCCAAAATTTGAAACTGATATCAGTGAATTGCTGGAGCAGTCCAATGTAGATGCCAACCGAATCATACTTGAGCTGACTGAAAGTGCAATGTTTATCAATTCTGCCAAGACCAGCGAGCTGCTCAAACGGCTCACTGATATGGGATTTCGAATTTCAGTGGATGATTTTGGCACCGGCTATTCGACGTTGACAAACCTGCGCCGGTTACCCATATCTGAATTAAAAATCGACCGCTCTTTCGTGAGTAATGTAGTATCCGATGCCGAAGACGCCTCTATCGTGGATGCCATGATTGGTCTGGGTGCTTCACTGGACATCGATGTGGTGGCGGAAGGCGTAGAAACACAAGAAGTGTTGGAAGTATTGAAAAAATATGGTTGTTATACGATACAGGGCTATTTAATCAGCCAGCCTTGTTCGCTTAGTGAATTTATGCAATGGATGGAATCTCAGGACTCGAACTTTCCCCGTCAGGCGTCGAATTGAAATCATTATAAAGTTCATTGAGTTATCGCAGCTCAATACTTGCCAGAAAAGTACTATCCCGCCAACATCACTGGTTACCTACTTAATACCACGGCCACTGTTAATTTCGTATTTTTGTTTCGGTCAGAAGAATTAACTGCCATACATTCAGGGCGCGGAGCAGGGCTATTTTCTGAATCTGGAAAATTGCAGGAATCGTTATCGCAGGAAATTATAGACAGCGCCAACCACCAGGTGTAGAAAAATATTTCTACTTTTTCTGATGATATTTTACAGGGACAACGATTATACTCTGCGACGAATGGGTTGATACTGACAACTATAACAATCATCAAGTCTCCCATAATGAGTGAACTGGTTCCCTTTTAAAGTTGTTGCCTGGAGTCGTAGATGAAACACCTGGCGGTATCGTGTTGTTTGTTAGTCCTGAGTGCAGGTTGTGGTAGTAGCGTTGAAGATGGCGTAAACAGTGCAAACACTGACACTCCTACCACCACAATTGATGCTCAACTACAGGCCGTTATTGATGAGCATGGTTTAACAGGGGATCCCAGCGAAGGACGTAACCTGCCACGGATTTCCGATCGTCTGGCTCAACTGGGGATGAAATTGTTTTTCAGCAAGGCACTGGGCGGAGACCAGGACGCTGCCTGCGTTACCTGTCATCATCCGGCCTTGGGTGGCGGCGATGGTCTATCACTGCCCGTTGGAGTAGGCGCTATTCAACCCGATCTACTGGGTCCCGGGCGTTATCATGCGCTTGGTGAATCCGGCTACGATGGTGGTCCCACGGTACCGCGTAACGTACTCTCTACGTTTAACAGCGCGCTTTATGACTCGGGTCTGTTCTGGGACTCCCGTATCGAAAGCCTGGGTAAAACGCCAACGGCGGGTGGCAATGATGGGGAAGGTGTCCGCACTCCGGATACTGCGTGGGGCGCAGCTGACCCTGGCAAACAAAGCCTGTTACATGCGCAGGCGCAGTTCCCGGTAACTTCACGGGAAGAAATGCGCGGATTTGTCTTTGAAGCTGTCGGTACCAACAACTCAGTAAGGTCACACCTGGCGGCACGTTTAGGTAATTATGGTGTTGGCATCGGTGAACTGGCGTCATCACGCTGGGTTGATGAATTCCGTAGCGTGTATGGCCTGGTGGAACCAGTCGAAATACTGATTACGTTCGACAGAATTGCCGAAGCCATTGCCACTTATGAAGCAACACAGGTATTTGTTGATACACCCTGGAAAGCCTATGTACAAGGTGACAATAACGCTATCAGCCTGGCTGCCAAACGTGGGGCGCTGATCTTTTTCCAGAGCCGGGAAGAAGGCGGCGCTGATTGCGCCAGTTGTCACAGCGGCGACTTTTTTACCGACGAAAAATTTCACGTGATCGCCATTTCCCAAATCGGTCGTGGTAAAGGCGATGGTCCTACCGGTGATGATGACTTTGGCCGCTTTCGCGAAACACTGAACCCTGAAGATAAGTATGCCTTTCGTACTTCCAACCTGCTAAACCTTAACGTATCCGGTCCATACGGACACACCGGTGCCTATACCACGCTGGAAGGCGTCGTGCGTCATCACCTGGATCCCGTGCTGGCGTTTGAAAACTACGACATCAGCCAGTTAGATCCCAGCATCCAGATCACCAATATGGTTCCCAATACCCGTAATGCTCAGGCGCAACTGGCAGCGAATCGCGCGACCGGCATGCAGGCATTACAAAATGTATCGTTGACGGACGAGCAGGTGAATGACCTGCTGGCGTTTCTGGACACCTTGAATGATCCCTGCGTCACAGACCGGGATTGTTTATCATTCTGGATTCCCACGCCGGATATCATCGACCCGGATGGTCTGCGCATCACTGCCTTTGATAAAAATGGCGAGCTGTTATAAAAAACTCGTAAAACCGAGAAACATTGCGGTTAAATACTCACGAATATTTACTATAATAATGCCGCGTGCATTTAAAAATGGGGGGCGTGATGAACAGGGAGCAATACCTTGAGCCAGATATACTGGTCTTTGTAATAATTCTGTTAATGCTGACGTTTGCGCCTGCCAACGTTTTCGCCAAAAAACGAACTCATCGCTTGATTCGCACACCGGAGAATTGCAGTGTCTGCCATCAGGATGCCGCACATGCCGGACCCGGCGGAATGTTCAACAAACAATGCGCCATTTGCCACACCGATGGGAGCGATCAACCAGCCGCACAATTTGAACGGGAGGGCAGTCTGGAGCGATTCGAAAAACCCAAAAATCCCAATGCTGGCATGCAACTGCCTATGTATTACGATCAAACCCGTATCGGTAAAAAAGCCAATGATATGATACTGGTGCCGGCGGGTGAATTTATCATGGGGACTAATGACCGCTTGCCTGATGAAGGACCGGAACACAAAGTTACCGTGACAGCATTTTATATCGACAAGTACGAAGTCACCAACCTGCAGTACAAACAGTTCATCGACACCACCAATCACAAATCACCCAATCATTTCAGGAATCGAACCTTTCCCGACGGAAAGGCTGATCATCCGGTCGTTTATGTCAGCTGGTATGACGCAGATGAATATTGCCACTGGGCTGGTAAACGGTTACCAACGGAACAGGAATGGGAAAAAGCTGCGCGCAGCACCGATGGCCGTATCTATCCCTGGGGCAATGATTTTGCTATCACCCGCGCCAATACGCCGCAACACTGGCTGATACTGGAACAGGATGGGGACACCACACCCGTCGGTGCGTTTCCCGCGGGTGTCAGCGCTTACGGGACCTATGACATGTCGGGTAATGTGTGGGAATGGACTGCATCCTGGTACAAACCCCATCCGGGCAACGAAAGAGTAACGGAAAACTATGGCGAAAAATATAAGGTATTAAAAGGCGGTTCCTGGTGGGATTGCTCGTTTTACAAGTGTGGCATTTCGGCACCGTCTTACAATCGATCGTTCTTTTTGCAATCTACAAAAAATAAGAGCTTTGGCTTTCGTTGTGCGAAGAACGCTGATTGATTGAAATGAAAAAACCGTCATGCATGCAACAGCTATAGTTAGGGGGAGAGGATAATGACTAATGGAAGTAACAAGTGTTTTTGTGTAACAAACAATAAAGCATTCAGCAAACGTAAGTTTGTGTTTTCCGGTCATTCCGGCAAGTACCGGAATCCATTTTTTTCCAGCAGTGCCCCGCTGTCTATTGCTGTATTCTTACTATGTGTGGGCTGCCTGATGACGGGTCACGCCGCGCAAACGCTGAATGCTGCGCCACAGACACCCGCTATAGAGAAGCCGACAATTGATGACCTGGTATTGATCCCCACCGGCGAGTTCATCATGGGTGATGACAAGGTGGAGAAATCCAACATGGCCGGTGAATTCGGTAATGTCAAACCCTGGTACCTTGATGAACACCCAAAGCATAAAGTCAAACTGCCGGCATATTATATCGAAGAACATGAAGTCACCAACGAGCAATACCTGGCTTATGTGACGGCGTTCAATATCAGCCCACCGGACAACTGGTTAACCAGTGGTTACATCCTGCGATTAAGGACCAATGCGCTGAATACATTGAGCCTGGACAAACTCCAGCAACTGGCCGCCAATGTGTTCAGGATCGACAAAGATACCCGCCGTATGAGCAAGGAAGAATTAATCAAAGACATTAAGGATAAACTGCAATCCATGGATAATTTGCCGGTCACATATGTGACATGGCAGCAGGCATCAAATTATTGCCGCTGGATTGGACTGCGGTTGCCCACTGAAGAAGAATGGGAAAAGGCCGCGCGGGGTCCCGATGGCCAGCAATTTCCCTGGGGTAACGAATTTAAAAAACACATGGCCAATACCGGCGCGGAACAATGGGAGACAGGTGTCGCGCCGATCGAATCGTATCCCACAGATAAATCACCGTATGGCATTTATGATCTGGCTGGTAATGTATCGGAATGGACCGCGGACTGGTACAAGCCCTATCCCGGATCCGATTACAACAGCGAGTTGTTTGGAGAAAAATTCAAAGTGGCACGCGGTGCCGGCTGGAGTGGTGGCGAGGGACATTACGCATTGCAACTGTTTCAACGCGGCGCCTACCGTTCCAATCTGGAGCCTGAACAAAAATATGATGATGTGGGGTTTCGTTGTGCCGCGGATGATAGCCCGGAGATACACGCAAGAATTTCTCATACTCATAAATAAACTAAATAAAATATACCACTCGGCACTCCATAATAGTCGTCATTCCGGAAAGTGCGAAGCGCTTGTCCGGAATACGGCTTTTTCAAAATATTATTGATGTTCCTCCAGAGTTTATAACCAGAAGATTACTAGCACCCTTCGTGTATCGATATTAGCAAGCGTAGCGTGCACTACTTGCTGTTCATAGTTGTGAATTAAAAAAAATCAAAAATTTTTTCACAATATTTCAAAAACCGGGACCTAAGTTATTCCCCCTTGCGTCATATCAAATAAGCACATTTCAAATTCGAAAAATTAACCGTCTATGAAATAGTGCGCGACGATATAGACAACGTGTAAACCTACTTAAACAACAATAAGGGAGAATGAATATGTCCACCAAGAAAAAACTGGTCGTGGTAGTAACTAACGGTTTCGATAACGAACGCGCTTCCGTTGCCTGGAGTGTTGCCAATGGCGGTATTGCTTCGGACTATGAAGTGACGATGTTTTTGGTCGCTTCCGGTGTAGACTGGGTGCGCAAAGGCGCTATGGACGTCGCCCGCATGAATCCGCTGGATCCACCGGTGAAAGACATGATTCAGAACGTGATGGACAGCGGCGGCACTATCATGGTTTGCCCTCCATGCGCCAAGGTCCGCGGTTATGCGCAACATGACCTGATGGATGGAGTGGTGCTGGCCGGATCCACCGCCATGCTGGGAGTGGTCAGCGAGGGCGCAGCAACATTAACTTTTTAATCATGCACTTAGCGCGGGTCCCGAAATATTTTCAGTATTTCGGGACCTAAATTAACGAACAATGCGTCACCTAATTTATGCACACACATATATATTCACGCCTGGATAATAATCGATAAAAACATCAGCGTATGCAAAAATAACGAAACGATAGCAACATTGTATTCGCCACTTTAATCAAGAGCGCATAACAAATGACTGAGCAGAAAAATAAGAAGACTTTTTTCAGTCAGCGTATCGAGGAAATGATGAATTCTCTTTACGCGATGGCAAACCGGCTAACGAAAAACAGTGCCGATGCGGAAGACCTGGTGGCCGATGCCGTCGTTAAAGCGTGGACGGCCATTGATACGCTGGAAGATAACAACCGTTTTCGCCCCTGGATGTTCCGCATTTTGCATAACTGTTTCATCAGTGACTATCGGAAAAAATCCGTGCGTCCTGCTGAATCCAGTTACGATGAGAATCCAGGCGATGAAGAAGAGCAGGTGGTTTCTTATTTGTTACAACAGCCCAACGATTTTCTCTGTTGGTGGGCGGAGCCGGAACGGGAATTTGTGAATAATTTGCTGGGTGATGACATCATGGCTGCAGTAGACGAACTTCCGGAAGCGTTTCGCGTCACTGTCCTGTTAGTCAACCTGGAAGGATTTTCTTATGATGAAGCAGCAGAGATTTTAGGTGTACCACCGGGAACCGTTCGCTCCCGGATGAAACGCGGAAGAACATTATTGCAAAAGGCTTTGTGGGAACAGGCGAGGGATGCTGGGTTAGTCACAAGTGACACTGTGAAGGAGCGTCAACAATGACGAAGGACTCTGGTAGTAATGATAACGAATCCAACATCGAAGAAATTGATTGCCTGCAGGCGATTGAGATGATCTATGCGTATCTTGATGGTGAACTGGATGATGAAGAACTCGCGCAATATGAGCATCATCTGGGGCATTGCCGCAGCTGTTTTTCCCGCTCGCAACTGGAAACAGCTTTAAACAAACGCATACAGGAATCCGGTAAGAACGAAGCCCCGGCGGAAGTGCAGGACCGGCTGCGCAATTTAATCGACAAGTTATAGATCAGGCAGCGGACTATGATTGCTCGTATCCAGGAGATTATCATTTTACTGCTTGCATTGACTGCGATTGCCAATGCAGGCGAGCAGGTGAGCTATGCGCCTTCGAAAGTCGTTTACGATATCTCCACGCCGGACCCTGAAGCACTCGGGCATATTTTTGATCGTGTCAACATGTTGCAAAACGTCTATCAGAACGATCCCTTTGAGGCATCTATTGTATTGGTGATTCATGAAGGCGCTATCCCGCTGTTCAGCGCCAAGGATAAAGCCATTCAACGTGAATTAATGCAACGCGCCCGCGGTTTATCCATGGGAGAAATCATCAAGTTCAGAGTCTGCAAAGCCTCCGCTGCGATGCAAGGATTTAAAAAGAACGACCTGCAGGATTTTGTGCTCATGGTGCCCATGGCCGATGCGGAAATTGTCAAGCTGCAACAGGAGGGCTACGCTTACCTCCGGTAAAGCGTACAGACACCCATATCTCCAAAGACAATAGTATCAAATCGAGCGGACCTCACGCAGGAGGCTGCCCAGCGGATTCTGCGCTGCTGAAAAGAATTACTCCTTGAGCTTAATGGGTGTTACGCGAATTACACCCGCGGTGGCCGTGGCTGACACGCCGGCATCGGTAATGAAGTGAATGGTATATCCCTTATCGTTTGCAATATCACCTGTTCCTGCGCCACCCGCAGCACCCGTCTCGCCGACTTTGGCGGCCGCCTCAGCGCCGGCCTGGGCTTCCCATACTCCATCAATGAATTTCCTGAATTTAGTTTCATCCTGGAAAATTAGCACCGGCCGCAAGCTTCTCGCACCCCAGCCGCCACCGACATCGAAACGTGCCATTTTAAGGTAGGTTTGCTCTCCAGACTTGGTATTGATCGCAACACCGTAGCCGCTGCCCGCCCCGACGATGGGGATCTTCGTGATCTTGGTGCTCGCGACGACGTAACCGACGGAATTGGCGATCGCTTCCTTGGTATCGGGTTCCTGCTCATAAAGGTCCGAGAGCGTGCGTTCCACCAATGCATCCATTGTCTCTGCCTGCTCCGAACCGGTTTCACCAGGTACGCCGGCACAGCCGGTTAGGCCCACGCTAAAAACCAACAGGGTACAAGCCGGTAGTGTTAATAATCTCATGGGCATCATCCTCAACAATAATTGATCCGATTACAGCGAAACACTGCTTCGTTAGAACAATATGCTAAATAAATTATTCAATAGTTCTTCCAGCGGCATCATGGTGAGCAACAGGGGCGCGATCGGAGCGAGCGTCGCAATCGCGAGCAACAGCATGGCCCTCCACGTAAACGGCGCCATGCGCATGCTTTGCACGACCTGGAAACCACCGTCGATATCGGCGAGGGTCTGAATCTCACTGATGCCTACCAGTGGATCCTTCACCGGCGCACCGCCACGCAGCCAGCGGGTATCCAGCTCACGTACTTGACCCGCGTACAATGCGCCATACTCGAGAATGCCCTTCCATTTCGCCACGACAAGCTGAGGTGCAAACATCAGAAGCGGGGCGAAAACGACGCACTGTACAAAAATGACTATAACAGCGACCTCGCCCGAGTACTCGGGCAACGTGGTCCCCAAGAAGAAAATTTGGTTGGCGAGGTTGCCTGCAACCAGTGCACCGTGCGCCATGGCGAGCATGATCAAGGCATTGGCAGCCATGGAAAGGAATCCGAGGCCACCGACACGATCCGGGTGCGAGGGAATCAGATGCAGCGGGATGCGTGACACCTGCCAGAGCAGGCGCATCCATATAAACAACCGGAAATACCAGCGGCAAAGCAGGAACTGGAACATCGGCAAACTTACGAAACCATACCACATGCCAGCGAGCGAGAGCTTGGCGCCGTCGGCGGAGGTTGTGGCGTACCAGGTGGCCGTATCCAGTGCCACGTACTGGCGCCAAACAATCAGGATGCCGACGCCATATACGAACGTGATCAGCAGCACCTCGGCAAGCATTGAGTTGCGTAACCGGGTTGCCGATGCGATAGCGGTATGAAAACGCGCCACCGCATTTTCGGGGATCAGCTTTCGTTCCAGAAATTGCTGCAACACCTTGTGCATGCGCTGATGCACCGCAAGCTCGGCAAAAATCAACAGGGGCAACGCCACCAGGAAGCGGATGTGCGCTTCGATGTCAAGCAGGAACGGCACAGCCACCCCGCCCAGCACATGTCCTTCAAACACCGTGAGTATCAGTAGTGGTAACCAGGCAAGCAGCGCTAGCACAATAATGCGTCGGCGCACCAGCATCAGTGCATTGTCTGACAGGTGCGCGCGGCCCAGGAGCCGGAAGAACGGCCCACCCAGGACCAGCGAAAAGTCAGTTGGATTACCGGGTGAATTTTTCTCTGAGTAATCAGGCACGGAAGGTTTCATTCATATTCATGTTTAGAAGCGATACACCACACCCACGAACGCCAATAGCCCAAGTAATCCGATCAAGATAGCAATCAAACGCGTGCCTGACGGAGGCATACCGGGATAGTCGCGGTGCAACGCTCTCAGATCCCGCCCATGCTCAAACGTACCAATAAGTAGCGTCAACAATCCAATACCTATCAACACAAGTCCGAACTCGCGCGGCCCAATCAGCGAAGTTTTCACGAGTGGCGCCGTTTTTGAGACCGTCCCGGCTGTCTCCAGCTGAAAAAATTTATAGACAGCAAAACCGAACGTGATCAGTGATGTACCCGTCCTGACCCAGGCCATGAGTGTGCGCTCATAGGCGCCACGCGTCCGCTCCAGGGCCAGGCGTGTGGTAAGCGGAAGTATTTCCGCTGTCTTGCCTGCTGCTTGCTCGGCCATCGATCGGCTCTCCTTATAACTGTCACCGCCGTCTCACAATATCCCCAGTGCCTTCAGTGAATTATTGATGATCTGCAATCCCAAAGCCACCTGTACGATACCAATGACGGCGCCCAGGATCGGTAACACGACGCCAAGGACTGGTAGCATTTTGTTTGCTGTAAGCATGATAACCAGGTTCAGCAGCATGATCACCAGCACAATTGCGCCAATCATCAGTTGCGTTTGCAAGTCGGCACTGACTGACAGAAAGACAACCAGTGCCGCGATACCGTAGGGTGTGACGATCGTCGGAAAGGCCAGTGGTGTCATGGCCGATTTTACGGACGGCGCCGGCACCGACGTCGTTGTTACATCAGTGTGCAGCGTGAATTGTTGCATGATGTTCTGCAAGGCCACCAGAAAAAGAATAATGCCTGCCGACAAGGCCAGCACCGGTATAGGAATCTGGTAACTGCTGAGAATGCGGTCACCCAGGACTGCAGCGATCAACAGCGCCGCGCTCGCAAACAGCGTGGCCTGTAGCGCGATCCTGCGTGTTACACTTGCATCGGCACCCCTGGTGATTTGCGAAAAAGGCGCAATGATTTTGAACGGTCCCAGCATCAGGAACAAAAACGTAAACACTTGCCCCAGGGGAAACTGCGTCTGCAGCGCGGGCACGCTGGTGTCTTCGGCCAACGCTGTGCCCGCACTCAGCAGGCAAACCAGGCCGAAGGTAAACACGAGCGTGACATCTGGTGTCTTTGGCAGGCATAGTCGAATCGGGTGCACGGGATATCTGCTTATCATTGCGTTTGCTTCGATGCACCTTCTTCAAGAATGATTCGCTCGGGGTCAATGGTGTACACCCAGGGCACCGAATTTTTCCAGCCGTTCCTCATCCTTTTGCCGTGAAAGACGCTGCCGGGATCATCGACCTTATCGCCTTCAAAACCGTCGATGATCGTGTAAGCGTTTTTGTAACCGGCTGTTGCGAGCTGGTTAACGGCCATGGCTGAACGGTCACCGGAGCGACACATCAACAGCAAGGTATCTTTCGGTCCCGCTAGCTTTTTCACCTCGTCGACAAAACCCGTATTCCACTTTGGAGCCCACTCGAATTTGTCATCCTTTCTATGATAGGTCACAAAGGCAAGAGGAACATTCCAGCACTCATCCGGATGGCCGACAAAGGCGTACTCCTCAGGTGTGCGCACGTCGATGATCTTGACGTGTTCGGGATCGGCCTTCCACATCTCATAAGCCTGTGCGGCGTCCACATAAAGACCAAGTGTGGTTTGTTTGTTTTTAGGCACCTGTTGGGCTGACGGGGCGGCCGCTTGCTGTTGATTTTTCATTGGTGCAACTCCTCTGCAATCCTTTCATCAAAGGGGACTCGATTTCAATACCTCCGCCAACCAGTTAAACGGCATGACGAAGATACAACTCACCGACATTTTGTGAACTGTCTAGCCGATCCGTCCGCCTGATTCCAGCGTGCCGGCAACTTGAGGAAGTTTTGAAGTCGTTTCCTTCTTCCAGCGTTCCTCCAGCAATTCTCTCGCCGCCTTTTCCAGAAACTCGGGCGCGGCCCACTCGTTTACATCGAAGTCGTTCTTGATGTAGCCGTGGCTCAGCATGAAGTTCTTGCCAATCTCAACGGCAGCCAGGTTTAGCGGTGACAGGTTGGGTACGAGGTCCACGTCCCGGATGCCTTGGTAGGTGTGCTCGATGTCGCGGTAGAAGGTCTGCTGGTCGAGAATTTCCGCCGCAGCGCGCTTGTTCTCATTCGCCCAACGACCGGCCCGGATCATTCCCTTCATGAACGTGACGGCCAGTTCGGGGTGCTGCTCGGCCATGACGTCGGTGCATGTGATGGCCGCGGGAATGTTGGCTACTTGCAGGCGCCAGTCCGGATAGCGGGAGAGGTCCTCGATTGCCGCGAACTTGCCCGTCGCCTCGGAGACCTGCTGCAGCGGCTTGGTCTGCATATACATCGCATCGATGATCCCCTTTTCCAGCGCGGTCTCCAGCGGACGGAAGGCCAGGTCGTGTTTGTGGTCGCGCTTGAGCCACAGATCAATCGAGAGCTCCATGGTCGGGCCCATCATCGCCGGATCGTTGTACCAGTCGTCCGCATAGGGAAATTCGACGAGTTGAATATCGTCCATGGTCATGCCGTTCATGCGCAGCATGAGTTCGATCCCCTGGTGCTCCTGAATGCGCCACCAATCGTTCTTGATCTTGTTCATGCTCTTGGAAAGACCGATCTTCTTGCCTTTCAAATCGGCCATCCGGTAGATATCGTCCTTGGCGCGCACCATCATCACACCACCTTCGGCCGGCATCTGCGTGACGCCCAGAAGCCGGGTCCGGCGGATGTCTGCGTGCACTTCGATGGGCGGGAACAGCCCGCCGAAGCGGATCAGATTGTCCAAGTTGTGGATGTAGTGCGGATACCAGTCGTTTTCAGGAGTCGAACGAAGGTAGCGAAAATTCACGCCGATTTTCTTATACTCTTTCTTGGTCAAGCCCAGGCCTTCGTCCACATTGCTGGCAGAAACCAGCGGGCAATTGGTGTAGTACACCTCTTTCCAGTCCAATGGCACGACGTTCAGTTTTGTATTTTCAAAGGTGGTTTCTTTTATCTTTTGTGCTTCGTTAGCCATCATTCATCTCCTTGCTCAAATTGTTTATTGTCGTATCACCAAATATTTTTTTCGCTGTGTGTCTGCGCAACCCGACAGTCTGAAAAATTTAGTTAACCCTAAAAGCGGAATCCGGCACCAAGATAAAAACCGCTCGAGGTCATATCCCAGATAAATCCGCTGTCATCGTAATCCTGGTAGAGGTAGCGATAGCCGACCTTCGCCGTCCAGCTTTTGGCGAATTGCCAGTTCAGGCCGGCCAGCAACTGGTAAGTGAGGTCGGAGCCGACACCGAACCCGCCAATGTCGGCATAACCTATAAAGGTCCATGCCTCAGCAAACGGCTGTAACACGCGCACGCCGATCACCGGATCCCACCAGCTTTGTGTTTTGCTGGTACCGCGACTGCCGTCCGGCAGTAAGTCCGCGCCGGTGGTAAAAGCCAGATTGAGATCCACGTCAAGTTGGGTGTAACGCGCGGCGCCGAGTACGTCGACCTTGGTCCGATCATCCAGTGCACGATAGCCGACCGTGAGCTGATAAATCTGTTCTGTTACCGTCGCATCGAGGCTGCCGGTGTTGGTATTCCCGAGCGGTCCTTGCCAGGAACTGGCGCGTTCATCCTTGAGTTTGAAGTACACTCCTTCAAAAACGTACATCCACTTACCTTTGCGCGCCTCGAACAGCGCCATGAATCCCGAATCCAGATTCTCAAGGATGTCGCTGAAACTGGCATCGACGTCAGCCGTAACATCACCGATGCGGGTTGAAACGCCGACCTTGCCGTCGAGCCCGGCGCCAAAAAGATAGGGTGTGATCTCATATTGCCAGTGGTTGGCATTGCTGTTTTTCGCCGTCTGCGTGACGGCGAGGGAACTCTTTTCGTCGGCGAACAGGCAGGAAGAGGAGAGTAAAAAAACAAAGAAAAAATAATATGTTAACCATTGATCCTGATACTTCATGTGAATATCCCCTGACAACATGCGATACCTGTTTTTAAGGTCTTTTTATCAGGTCCATGGGAATGACGCTGGACAATTTCGGACAGTTACTGGACTATTTCCGACAAGATCGATTAAGCTTGTTGATTAAAGTCAATCGAATCTGAGATTCACGCTCTATGTCGAGACCTCAAACAAAGGAAAGCGTGCAGCCCACGGTTGGTACCGTGCGTATCGGCACCATAGCGGCGATTCCCAAAGTTCTAGAGCACCTGGGTTACGATCCTGAAGCATTTTTAGCCGAATTGGGAGTTGATAAGTCACTGTTCGATGACCCTGACAATGTTATTCCCTATGCGTTGCGCAGTCAGCTGATACACCAGTGTGCGCATAAAACCAGTTGCCAGCATTTTGGACTGTTGATTGGCCAATACACTGGCGCGTCTTCTTTCGGGCTGGTGGGATTTTTAATGCTGCAATCACCAGATGTGGCGACCGCACTCCGTGCGCTGGTGCGCTATGCCCATTTGCACGTTCGTGGTGCAGCGATCTACCTGGAGGAGGACGGCGATTCGACATTCCTGGGTTACAGCATTTATCAGCCACAGATTCAGGCCCGCGAGCAAATTGAAGATGGTGCCGTGGCCATCGCGTGCAATATTTTACGCGGACTGTGCGGCCCGGAGTGGATTCCGACGGAAATATATTTCGCCCATCGCAAGCCAGCGGATGTTCGTCCCTATCAGCAGTTTTTCAAAACGCGTCTGAACTTTAATGCCGAGCGTAATGGCGTATTATTTCCGTCCAGTTGGATGGAACAACCTGTCCTGAGTGCAGATCCCGATCTGCGCCGCTTGTTACAAAAGCAAGTTGATCAACTCGAAAGCCGTTATGGCGACGACTTTGCAGAACAAGTCCGGCGTGTTCTGCATTCCGCGTTGCTAACGCAACATGCAACAGCTGACGAAGTCGCCGCACTATTCTCTATTCATCCCCGCACCCTCAATCGGCGCCTGAAGGCTTACGGCACCGGCTTTCAGGAACTTGTCGATCAAGGCCGTTTTGAAATTGCCCAGCAATTGCTGGAAAACTCGTCGCTGGACGTGATTCAGATCGCAGCAGCACTGGACTACGCAGACGCCAGCGCCTTCACGCGCGCTTTTCGGCGCTGGAGTGGAACGACTCCGGCACTCTGGCGTGAGCAACACCATCGAGGAGGGGATACCAGACCAGTGCGGAATAACCTCGAAAACCATAATAATTAAAGAAGTCCGTCAACTTTCATTACGCTTATTTCTAGCGACTATATATACTTTCTCTATTAATGTGTTCGATCACCAGGACATTCATTATCGACAGGAACGATTGCGTTACAGATGGAGAAGGGAGAATGCCTATATACAAATGTTGTTTTAAACGTGCTGCTTACATTGCCACGGTTATTCTCTATGTTTGCTGCATTTTTGCCGTGCCACGTCACGCTTATGCTAAAGAAGGAGTTCCAGATAAATTCAGGATAGCACTTGGTGGATATACGTTAGCTCGTTATGACTCGGAAGTGTCATTGGTGGAGCCTGATTTGGGTGCCGGAGTTTCCATCAGCCCGGCAGACACATTGGGTATTGACACTCAACAGACAGTGTTTCGCCTGGATGGCTATTATCGTTTTAACAGCCGACATTCGCTGACTTTTTCCTGGTACAAAATAACTAACACGGGGACCAAATCGGTAGAGACAGAGTTTGATTGGCTTGATGAGAATGGCAACACCATTACCATTCCGGTGGGTGCGCGAGTCGACACCAGCATGGTTTATGATATTTATAAGGTGGGTTACCTGTGGTCTTTTTATTCCACTGATAAAGTGGAACTGGCTGTAGGTGCGGGCCTTCATATAACACGCACTTCTATAAGCTTACAAGCCGAAGCAACCGGTACCGGAATTGATACCACGGATGTTGCTGTGACAGTGCCGTTGCCGGTGCTGTCTATTGGGTTAGCGTACAAGATAACGCCGAAATTCGGCTGGTTTTATAAATCAGAAATTTTTGCGCTGACTTTCGATAAATGGGAAGGTTCTTATGCTGATGGTACGTTGGGAATGGAATACCGCGTCTGGGAAAATGTTGGCCTGGGATTAGGGCTTGGATCTAATGCCATTAAGGTGATTGAGAAAACCGGCGATTACAAGTTTGCCTTTTCCAATCGAATTAGTGGATTGCAAGTTTTCGTAGCGGGTTATTTCTGACCGCACTTATTGTCGGAGAGTAACTTGCATGAAGTTAAGAATTGTAAGGATTGCGGTCGCTGTAGTTGAGCTGACATTGATGCTTTTGTTTATTCGATATAGCCTTGCTTTTAGCCACTTCCACTATCGCTAATCAAATAGTTAATCAATATTTGATAAAATGCTGGTCTACTCCTATGCAGGCAAACAAATACATATTATCAGGGTGGGCGCTTTATCTGGCGTCTATGATCGTTCCATGGTCGGATAAACCTTTTGGAGGATGGTTATACGGCTGGTTCTGGCAAATGACTGATTTTTTCCCCTTCTTTCGTCTTATCACCCTGGAACAGTTTGGCTGGCTGGAGCTGTCCAGCACGATGGCGATTATTGCCGGTATGACAATGTGGTTATCGCCTATGTTTCTCTATTTGTTAAATAAAGGTGTCATAGAAATATTCGGTTTTGTGCCTTTGTGGAGTTTTGTTCTGGCACTTGCATCTGGCGCGATTAAAATCGCGTTTATTGCAGACTATGATCCACCACTGGGCATCTTATATGTGTTCGGCAACTTATTGTGGATTGTGTCATTCTGGATGCTTTACACAGGATTCACAAAGCAAATTAGCCTGAATAAAGATAAGGAAGAAATTGTGCGTTAAGTAATTAATAAGAGTTACGCAATCTTTCGGTGTTCGAAATAACGTGTCAATCAAATTTTCATTCCACAAGGAGCGGAGAGTGAAGGGTCTATTAAATGATTTATTGAAACGCACTTTAATGTCTATTGCGCTCATATCAGGCTATCTGTTTTTATCGCCATTTGCCTTTGCCAACGAAAATGAAGCATCACTTTGGAGTGCGCTTCGCTCGGGTGGACATGTGGCGTTAATGAGGCATGCACTGGCGCCCGGCACCGGTGATCCACCGGAGTTTTCAATTGTCGATTGTGGAACTCAACGAAATATTTCTGAAGAAGGGCGTCTACAGGCAAAACGCATAGGTGATCGTTTTCGCGCTAATGGTATCGAATCGGCGTCGGTGTATTCGAGTCAATGGTGCCGTTGCGTGGATACCGCTGAACTGCTTGGTCTGGGTCCGGTAAGAGAACTGCCGGCACTTAACTCGTTTTATCTGGATTTCGAACGTCGACAACCTCAGACGCAAAAACTTCAGGAGTGGATAGCCAGTCAGAACCTCAAAGAACCGATGGTGTTGGTTACGCACCAGGTTAATATCAGCGCATTAACTAATGTCTACACGAACTCGGGCGAAATGGTAATAGTTCGCCGAAATGACTCTGGCGAGATTGCTGTCATTGGCAATATTGAGATAGATTAAGTAATTACAATTATTATTTAAGGGATGAATTTTAGGTAAGCAGTTCAGGCAGGTTTATTAACAATTTCTGATTAAATGAAAAAGCCCAGGTATACCTATTCACAACTATCATCCGAATCGGCAGGTCACCTGGTCAATATTCACTATGACCTGTCCGAAACTCATTGTTGCAGATTTTATGTGCTCGGGCTGCATGACAATTATTTGATTGAGAGCGGCAGTAATAAATATATACTTCGCATATATCGGAACGACTGGCGTTCGCAGGAAGAAATATTCTTTGAACTGGAACTGCTGGCCTTTCTTAATTCGCGTAGTATGCCGGTTGCTTCGCCTATTCTCACTAAAACTGGTGGGCTGTGTTTTTTTATTGAAAGTCCTGAAGGTACCCGGACAGCTGCACTATTTTCTTACGCCCCAGGTGTAGCGCCTGGAAATAATATTACAGTAGAACAGAGTAACCTTCTTGGTAAGGCAGTCGCACGTATACATAGCGAGACAGTGGTGTTCAAAACGGCTTATAACCGACAGGTTCTGGACATTCCTTACGTGTTGGACGAGTCCATAGACGCGATAGAACCGTTTATTGAATCAGCTGCGCGTAATTATCTCAGAGATCTTCAAACAGAAATCAAACAGTCTCTGCCGGAAATTCCTCAACAAGCGCCATATTATGGTATTTGTATCGGTGACGTAAATCCAACTAACTTTCATATTAATAGCAAAAGACACATAACGTTATTTGATTTTGATCAGTGTGGCTATGCTTATAGAGCATTTGAGATTGGTAAATTTTTCTCTTCGCTGAAACCAGATGCCTCGAAACCTGATATTGCAGGCGCTTTTACCGATGGTTACCAACAGGTCAGGAAATTGAGCCCGGCAGAGATGCAAGCAATACCGCTATTTGAAAAAGTTGCTGTTATTTGGGTAATGGCAATTCATGTATACAATGCAGACCGTATTGGTTATAAATGGCTGGAAAAACCATTTTGGGAACGCAGGTTATCGGAGCTGCAAGCGCTGGGAAGTGAAGTTAAATAGTAACAAACCGTAATTAGCGCAAACCAGTGAAGACCAGGTGGTTCTAACTATAAGCTGTATTATCGTGACTTAGGTATTATGATTTAATAGTCTGCTTATTTTAAGGAGAGGTTTATGTGGGAATTCAAGGATGTCGTGATTAAAAAAAGAGCTAATATTTATTTTGGCGGCAAGGTTACCAGTCGCACGGTTATATTTCCTGATGGCACACGAAAAACCCTGGGTATCATGTTACCCGGTGAATACGAATTTAATACCGATGATAAGGAAATCATGGAAATTATTACTGGCGATCTTGAGGTGTTATTACCGCAGGAAGAAGACTGGCGAAGCTTTAAAGATGGGGATACTTTTGAAGTGCCTGCTCGTTCCAGTTTTAGTCTAAAGGTTAAAGAAATTACTGACTATTGTTGTTCTTTCATCAAGTGAGCTTAAATAGTTAATTATAACTTCAACTCCACATTAGAAGTGTGGGCCAATCACCAGGTACCAGGTATCCTGTTCCAGGCTGGAATAGCCATAACCAATATGCAGCGCACCCAGTATGGTGTCAGCGCCCCAGAAAATACTGCCTGCGTAGACTCTGTCCCACGGATCTTTCATCAGCTCATCATTGATTCTGCCCGATTCAGCAGAAAAACCAATATATAATCCACGACCAAGCTGGGATGGTAAACTGGCATATTGACGGTAATAGGTCAGTGTCTCAAGATCATATTGTGTCCCGGTCAATTGATCCAGATAGAGTCCGGAGAGTCGTCTCGGTCCACCAAGTATGAACGCTTCATACACTGGGATATTCTCATCATGCCCGCTGATCTCTTTACCCCACTCAGCACGCACCAGGACGGTATTTTTTCCAAAGCTTACTGCGCCCGCTAAAGTCGCCTGCGCACGACTGAAGTCGTCACCCGTGTAAGGTTTGTCTTCCGCATTTAAAATTTCTACGCTAGCCTGATATCCGGAACGGGGGAAAACCAGGCGGTCGAGCTGATCGATGATGCCGGTGAACAATAATGCTGTACGGTCATTATCGAGCTCAGGAAGAAACGACGTGATAGCACCAAAATCCGGTGTACCTTTTATCTGCCCAACATAAGGGCCGATTTTTAGTTCGCCAATACTGCCAGTAATACCAATATCCACACCCGCCAGCAGGCGTTGCACCCGGAAATCGCCGAGACGAATGTCTTCGTCATAGTATTGGATGAAATGCCGTTGCGCGGCCAGGTAAGGTGTAACGAACGCTCCATCCCGCACTTGCAGGGGCTGCATGAACTCTGTTCTTAGAAAAGAGTTGTATCCAATCTGGGCGTCGGTGCGCCATTCTGCGCCAAGTGAATTAACCCATGTGCGCCGGTAACTCATGGCCAGGTTAAGTTGTGTTGGGCTGGTGAAGTCGGTGGCAGCTCCAAAACCAAACTTTAAATAGCCGGGTCCCCATGGTTTGGCTTCCGCATCAATGACGATAGTCGCGCTTTCTTCATCGGGAATTACTGAATATCCAATATAGGAAAAATCACCCCTGCCATACATTTCGACAATATCTTTGCCCAGATTGTCGCGATCAAATTCCTGCCCCGGTTTTGTGGTGATATCCCTGGATACCGCTTTTGTATTCACTTCGCCACTGGTTGCGGCTGTGATTTCTGTGATAGTTAATGAAGGGAACTCCTTGAACTGTCGTCCTGCCAACCAGTGCTGGTACGTATCCGTCGAAACAGCAAGTGCTGCCAGCCTTGCTGTTTGTTTACGCGCTGCGATAACACCTCGTTCAATGATTTCCTCCTGATTGGAAAAACTTGAAGAGTTGTATTCCTTGAGGTCCGGCTCGATGAGTATATCCTCACCTGTGAGCTTTTCCAGTGATTGTTTTACATTCTGTTCGGTCAACAGCACAATGGATTGCAACGCGACGTCGATGGAATTTTGAATTTCCTCTTTGGGCTTCGGCTTGGTACCCAGATTCACCGCGATGAGCACCTCGCCACACAGCTCGCGGCCGATATCAACCGGTAGATTGTTAACCAGGCCGCCATCAACATAGACGCTATTGCCAATTTTTGTTGGATTAACTACGGCGGGTAAAGACATGCTGGCGCGCATTACTTGACTTAATTCGCCCTGGTCAAAGACTTTCATCTCACCTGTTTCCAGGTTAGTGGCGATGGCGCGGTACGGGATCGGTAGTTCACTGAAATTCAGGTTGGCTACCGACGCGCCGGTACCAATCATTTTCTTCAGGAATAGCTCAAACTTATAGCCGGCTGATGCGCCAGTGGGTAATTGTAGCTCGCCTTTATTGAAGCCCAGAGTGAAATCAAAAAGTGGCCGGTAGTCGTCCTGCTTGAGATTCTGAGGGATTTCGGAGCGTGAAGGTTCGTCATCGAATAACGAGCCGATGTCAGACTCAGTAATTATTCTTTCCATTTCATTCGCACTAACGCCCGCTGCATAACTACCACCCACCAGGGCACCCATACTGGTTCCGACGATGCAGTCGACGGGAACTCGTAATTCTTCCAGAACTTTCAGTACACCGATATGTGCGAATCCAAGCGCCCCGCCGCCGGACAATACCAGGGCGACCCTGGGGCGTTTTGTGGGATCAGTGCTCTCGGCAGCGAATATTTCCGATTCCGGCAGGAAGGTTGTAAATGCCACGACGGCGCAGGTCACCAGGTTACGGAATGTGGCAGTTTTCATAGGCAAATCAGGGTCTATTGGGGCGGCGTAAAAACCATTAGTCTTGTCCACGGAAGGATCTTACAATATGTGTCAAGCGTTGCAAAAACTAATGTGATATTTGCTCATGGTTGACGCTTGTCCTTTGTTGCTCAACTAATTAATATTATTGTCAATATCAATAAAACTAACGTTGCCGTGAAGCAAACTGAAACGCGTATATTCTGCGGTGGTTGCCATATATTTATTTGCGCTTGCCGATAATGCCCAGGAATTAACTAATTAGAAAAAAGCGAGGAAACGCAGTGCTCATCAATAAAATAAAAAACCGGGAAAGCGGTATCGTACTTTACGGCATGGTGCCACCCAAAAAAGGAACGGATAAGGAAAAAATAAAGGAAATCGCGGACCGGCAAATTCAGCGCCTGGATGGGCAAAATATCGATGGCTTGATTCTTTACGATATTCAGGAGGAAAAATCCCGAACCGCGGAAGAGCGTCCATTTCCTTTTATCGAGACTCTGGATTCATTCGCTTACAGTAAAGACTATCTCTCCGCATTGTCGATACCCAAGATTGTTTATCGAGCGGTCGGCAAGCACAGCCGCAATGAAATTGAAGAATTTTTGAAAAACGCTCCGGCAAAAGATTACCTGACGGTGTTTGTGGGCGCTGCGTCCAAGGCTCAGGAAGTGACGATGTCTTTGCCCGATGCCTACGCACTGAAACAGGAAGTTAACAGCAACTTGCTGTTGGGTGGTGTTACGATTCCGGAACGCCACCAGAAAAAAGGCGATGAGCATATTCGCGTGTTTAATAAAATTGCCCAGGGCTGCAGCTTTTTCGTATCGCAGGGCGTTTACGATGTTAATGCCTCGAAGAACTTTTTATCCGATTACTACTACTATGGGCAGGAAAATAATATTCCTCTGGTTCCAATCATGTTGACTTTTACCCCTTGCGGCTCCGTAAAAACCCTGGGCTTTATGAAATGGCTGGGTATCAGCATACCCCGTTGGTTGGAGAACGACCTGGTTCACGCCAGCGACATACTGGAAAAATCCGTGGACTTTTGTGAACAGAGCTGGCGGGAGTTAAAGGCATTCGCAGACGAAAAGAATATCCCTATTGGCTGTAACATTGAAAGCGTGGCTATTCGTAAAGTCGAGGTGGATGCTTCAATAGAATTGTTACATCGAATCGGAAAATAGTATCGATACTCAATAAACAAGGAGTAATTAATGTCAAACGAAGGTTATCATGAGCCCACAGCTGAACTGAGCGACGAAACCAGAGATATGCACCGGGCGATTGTCTCCCTCATGGAAGAACTGGAAGCGGTAGATTGGTACAACCAGCGCGTGGATGCCTGCAAAGACAAAGAACTAAAAGCCATTCTGGCCCATAACCGCGATGAAGAGAAAGAACACGCTGCCATGGTGCTGGAGTGGATTCGTCGCAAGGATCCCACCTTCGACAAAGAGCTGAAGGATTACCTGTTCACTGACAAACCCATCGCGCACGAGTAACAGAAAGCCCTGTAAATCTTAACGTGACCCCAGCAGTTCCTCTTGAGATTGTGACAAACAGAGAAGCGGAACTAAATCATTCAGTATGGATAGTATGCGTCCTATTGCTTTTTATATTAGTAATCCATCCCGACGCTTTCGCCAGTGATAAGCCGGAACGGCAAGGAATATGGGGTTCTATAGACATTGGTATTGGGCATATAGAGCGTTCCATCGATGGCACAGAACTCGACGATGATAATTTTTTTCTGGGATTTTCCGTCGGCTATGCATTGAATTCACGTTTTCTGCTGGGGGTGGAATTCAGTGGCTGGTTGTTTGATGCTGCCGATTACAATTACCCTGAACGAGGCGGAGAGGGGCTCAGCCAGGTATTCGTGACTACCCATTACTACCCGGTCCAGGAAGGCGCCTGGTTTGTCACAATTGGCGGCGGCTATGTCAGTCACTGGAATAACCTGCCCGATGAAACGAGACGAAAAAGCGGATTCGGTTTCAAGATCGGCATGGGATACGATGTTCTACTGCAAGACCAATGGACCTTTACGCCGTTTTTGACTTACAGTGCCGGAGATGCCGACAACCAGGAGCACGAAGCGATTACCATTGGGGCAGGATTTAACTGGTATTAAAGCTACCACATGGTATGAATAATATTTTCGTCGAACCTTTGCGGGCAATTGACTACCATGATTTATCGGTCATGGTGGGAGAATTGTTGCACGAAATCATGCAAAAGACATCTACTCCAGTGTTTAATTACGACGAAGGGGCAACAGAACAACGCGCAAGGCAACTGGTTGAAAGTGAAAAATACTGGGTATTCCTGGCAAAAGACAATACAGCCGGCAATAACGCGGGATTTGTATCGCTGTATGAAAGTTATGCGCTGTATGCTGAAGGCGCCTTTGGCACTATACCGGAACTGTACGTACGCTCCACATACCGGTCACAAAACATAGGCCGGCTATTGTTACAGCACGTCAAACAATACGCGCAGGAAAAAGGTTGGAAGAGGCTCGAAGTAACAACACCGCCGTTGCCAGAATTTGACCGAACGTTAAGCTTTTATCAGGCCAATGGTTTTGAAATATCCGGCGGTCGAAAATTAAAACTGACGATTCCGGGCACCTCATGGTAGTGAACTCAAAACCCACTTTGCCACCTACCTATCTGTTTGTTTCCATCGCCTCCATGGTGCTGCTCCATTTCCTGATTCCAGTTGTGGAAATCGCAGGATATCCATGGAATATGTTGGGACTGATTCCACTGACAGCGGGAATTGTGCTCAACCTTCTCGCGGATGCCGCGTTTAAGAAAGTTCAAACCACCGTAAAACCTTTTGCAAAATCCACAGCTTTGATTGTGACAGGAGTATTTCGCATCAGCCGGCATCCGATGTACCTGGGCATGTGTCTCATTCTGCTCGGCATTGGCATACTCATGGGAACAGTTACACCAATGATTGTTATCCCAATATTCTGCGTATTAATGGAACGCATATTTATACAAACCGAAGAAGCTATGCTGGCGGAACAGTTTGGCGAGCAATGGACTACCTATAAGACTAAGGTCAGGAAGTGGATCTGAAATGACTGCCAATTCCCATGCTAACCAAGCTGCTCTGAGATTTCCCGCGCGCCCTGCATGATGTCATCCACCCATTCCAGCTTACGCCGGTCAATGGGGGCGGATACCGACAGTCCGGCCACGATGTTGTCACTGCCATCGAAAATCAATGTGCCGATACAACCCACACCAATTTCCGCTTCTTCATCGTCGAGCGCGTAACCCTGATCGCGGATCCTGTCCGCTTCCGATAACAACTTCGGCAGGTCGTTAATGGTATTGCGGGTATAGGCCGGCAGGTTGGTGCGGGCGGCATAAGCACGGCATTCCTCTTCACCGGACAGGGCCAGCATAAGTTTACCCACGGCAGTCACATGCAAGGGCGCCCGGCTGCCCACTAATTGCTGCACGTGCATCATGCGATTGGGGGTGGCTTTTTCGATATACACTACCTCGTCACCTTCTCGAATGGTCAGGTTAATACTTTCACCCAGCTGGTCGCGTAAACGGGCCATGACAGGCAGGGCGATCTGACGCACATCGGATTGCGCCCGCACCCGGCTGCCGAGGCGTAATAATTTGCGGCCTAACTGGTATTTACCCGTGGGATCGCGTTCCACAAAGCCATTGGCCAACATGGAATCGAGAATACGGAAAGCCGTGGAACTATGCAGGCCCGTTTCAGCGGCAAGCACCTTTAGGCTGATAGGTTCTGGGTAGCGGGATACCGTGTCCAGCAGGGAGGACATGCGGTCAATCACCTGAATTGAGCTTTTTTCCGGCATATATCTCTATCTCTCGTTTATTTCACATTGTGAAAACGGTTTCTATATATGGTATTAATTTCTCTCGAAAATAAGAAAATCAATGAGTTAAATACATGATAAGCACAAAGTCTAACACAAATTTCACAATGTGAAAATAGTTTTGCTTTATGAAATGCGTATTGCAACCTATGGTTACACCAACAGTTTTAAAACGCTTTTAGATACTTGAACGCGCTATGACAGTGGCACATTTTCGTAACCAGATAACTTTAAAGCCAGAACCAGGAGAACACCATGAGCACGCCCGCTGAGGAAATGACAAACACGACAATGCCTGAATTTACTCAAGGCATTAAATACTTTGCCGGAGATACCGCTGAGCTGAAGCAGCACGGCGAGACGGCAGTCATTGGCGAAGGCGAAACAGCCATTACCGAGATTAATGATACTTCGGTTTATCAAACTCTGCTCGCAGCTGACGCCTTGCGCTACCTGACCCTGCAAGTATGCAGCAGTAAGGAATCCGGCCATCCCGGTGGTTTCGCCAGTAGCGCCGATGCTTATGCGGCATTAGTTATGCTGGGTCATACCAATATTGTTACCGAGGTAGGCCATCACGCTCCCGGTTTTTACAGCGCCATGTTTCTGGATCGTTCACTGGAAGAGATGGGCATCCATACCATGGAAGACATGATGGCACGTTTTCGTGAACGTCACGGTTTGCTGGGGCATTTGTCCGGCGCCATTCCAGGATTATTGGCACCGGCGGGTCCTTTAGGACAGGGTCAGCACTTCGCCATGGCCGGTGCTTATTTGCATCCGGATAAACTGTTCCCGTTTACCCTGGGTGATGGCGGCATGGGCGAACCCTATGTTCTGTCATCCATGATGCACTTCCACACCGCTTATCCCAAGTGCACCAATTTTTTACCAGTACTGATCTGGAATGGTTACAGTCAGGAACATCATTCGATGGTATCTATTAAGACCAATGAACAGATGATGGACTACTGGAAAGGGCACGGCTTTGAAAACATTGTACTGGTCAATGCCAAGGATTTTGATGATTCCAACCAGCCGGGTGATTATGTTGACAGTACCGAATTTTCCCCTGCCGGTCGCCTCGCATTTACTCGCGCTGTGCTGGAACAAATGAAATCTGCGGCAGATGCTGCCATGAATGGCAAGTTGACCGTATTCATCATCAAGCAACTGAAAGGTGCGGGTGTGCATGCAGCGGGCGCCAAGTCACACAACCTGTATCCCGGTGATACCTTCGACAAGCCCAACATCGCCAATGGTTTGCAAAAACGCGCTTTGTCACCCCGTGGCTGGCAACTGGTGCGTGATAATTTCGAACGTGCCGGTGGCGGTCCTGCGGTGAAGACCGTTGTTACTGAATTTGAACTGGAGTTGCCGGCGCTGGGCGAATTACCGAAACAGGAGTTCCCGGTTGGTGAAAAGGCCGTACCATCCACCGCTATGGGTGCCCTGGTTGGCGAGGTTGGCAAGCGTGACAAACGATTTGTTGTTACTAATGCGGATGGCAATGAAGCATCCGGCATGAAGAACATCAACGAAGCGTTGAAAATCCGCCATCCCACCGCGGACCCCTTGTACAACCAGACCCCGGATGGTCAAGTGTATGAGCCATTGAGTGAAGATGCCTGCGCCGGTTTTGCCGGTGGCCTGGCCTTGTTTGGCTCACGTGCTCTGTGGTTGTCGTATGAAAGCTTTGTAATCAACGGTATGCCGATCATCCAGACAGTTTGTCAGGCAATGGCGGAATTGCGTCGCAAGACACCGTCCATTGTCAACATGTATACCGCCGGGGCGTTGGAGCAGGGCCGTAATGGCTGGACTCATCAGCGCCCGGAAATTGAGAACTACATGGCCGCCATGATGCGCAATGGTAACTTCTATTCGTTGTTCCCCTGTGATGCGAACATGATCCAGGCCGCCTATGAATGGGGTACTAATACCTTTAACAAAGGCATCGCGATCGTTGCTTCCAAAAGTGCGTTGCCGGTTTACACCACTATGGAACAGGCAAAACAGGCGATCGAAACCGGCGCGATCACGCTGTACGAAAGTAAGGCGGGCGATAAAGGCACGGTTGCCTTTGCGGTGACTGGTGATATGGTCTTGTTACCGGTATTCGAAGCCAAAGCGGAACTCGAGCAGCAGGGTTACAAAGTTCGCATTATTAGTGCTGCCAATCCGCGGCGTTTGTATCGTCCCATGGACGTTGCCTGGGATACTGTTTCAGAGCCGGACGGTAAATTTATGAGCGATGACGACTTTGATGCCATGTTCGGTGCGGATATCATGATTGGTATAACCGGTGGTGCCACGGGTTCTCTGGAGCCGGTCATGTTGCGTAGCCGCGCGGCCAAGCGTGACGTGATGGGATGGAAACGGGGTGAAACCACGGCTTCACCACAGGAGATCATGGCTTTTAATGGTCTTTCCAGCAACAAAATCGTTGACCGGGTTAACCAACTGGCAGGAGCGTAAAGTTTACCATGGCAAAAGGCATGTCAACCAGGACGGAAACCAAGATCATCGCTATTGATGACGATCCCACCGGATCGCAGACGGTGCACAGTTGTTTGTTATTGACCCGCTGGGATGTGGAGACACTCATCAATGCACTGCAGGATGATTCACCTTTGTTTTTTGTACTCTCCAACACGCGTGGCATGGATGCTACACGTGCGGCCAAGGTGACGCGGGAAATTTGCCTTAACCTGAAGCATGCCCTGGATGAGCTGAAAAAGCAGGGACAGGTGATCAATCCCATCGTGGTGAGCCGCTCCGATTCCACCTTGCGCGGTCATTATCCGGTGGAAACTGACATCATTGCCGAAGAACTGGGTCCGTTTGATGCGCACTTTATGATTCCCGCGTTTTTCGAAGCCGGGCGTTTTACCCGCGATAGTGTTCACTATCTCGTGGTGGACGGCAAACCAGTACCGGTGCACGAAACCGAGTTTGCCAAAGATTCCGTGTTTGGTTTCAAGACAGCGTATTTGCCTGACTATGTCCAGGAAAAAACCGGAGGCCGCATTGATGCCATTGAAGTGGAGCGTTTTTTACTGGATGATGTACGAGGTGATTGCCGTGAACGCTTACGGGGTCTATCGGACAATGTATGTTGTGTCGTGGATTGTGAAACCCAGCAGGACCTGGATCATTTCGCCGATCAAATCCAGGAAATAGCCCAGCAAGGTAAACGCTTTTTGTTTCGCAGTGCCGCCAGTCTGTTAACCGCGTTAGCCAAGCTGCCACCGCAACCGGTCAGACCCGAAGATATGGCGCAGCATGTACGCGGACATAAACCTGGCGCTATCGTGATTGGTTCGCATGTTGCCAAGACCTCGGCGCAACTGGCGTACCTGCAGCAACACACCGACGTGGAGTCGATTCTCATCGATGTGAATCAACTCAATATCTGCACGACGCACTGGGAAAAAAGTGTGGCTTCCATCGCCGACGATATTCTTGCGAAAATCAACGCGGCACATACTAAAGGCAAAACAGTAGCGATTTACACTTCGCGAACAGAATTGCAGTTCCCCACCCAGGCGGAGCGGCTGGCCTTCGGTACCCGCGTGTCTGCGTTTCTGATGAACATCGTGCAGCGGTTGCCGAACAGCATTGGCTTTCTGATCAGCAAAGGGGGCATTACCTCCAATGACGTGCTGAGCACTGGTCTTAACTTGAAACAGTCCCGCGTGTTGGGGCAAATTCTCACTGGTTGCTCGGTCGTGCGTTGTCCGCAGGATCATGAACGTTATCCTGATTTGCCAGTGGTAATTTTTCCCGGCAACGTCGGTGATGAGACCGCGCTGGCAAAGGCGTATACTATTCTCACGCAGCAAAAGAAGCCCGGCGTACGACAGAGCGCATAGTTTTCTTGTAAATTGTTACTTAATATACGTTGGCAAGCCATGCGCACGCCTATTTGTTAAATAGAGCGCATTTTGTCGGGCGCTTTTTTCCAGGCTGGATGTACTTTATAAACAAGCCTATCAAATCATCGTTTTCTTATGCGCAGCATGTTTATTTATGGAATCGCGTATTTTGCCCTCGTATTTGGGATCGGTTTTTTACTGGGCACACTAAGAGTCCTGGTTTTGGTACCCGCATTCGGTGAGAGGTACGCAGAACTGTCGGAACTGCCTTTGATGCTCATAGCCATCTACTTTTCAGCGCGCCTCCTGTTGCGCAAACTCCCAATAACACCCAACATCCGCTACCTTTATGCCGGGGTACTTGCGCTGCTATTACTGCTGGTTTTTGAATTTACCGTGGTACTTAACCTTCGCGATATGTCACTGCAGCAGTATTTTTCCTCACGCGATCCGGTTTCCGGAGCGGCTTATGTATTTTCTTTGTTAATATATATGCTAATGCCGTATATACTGGCCACAAGAGCAAAATAGCAGGGCCTGCAGGACTGGATTAAATGTTAGATAAAGCGCACACCGTTAAAGACTTCATCATCAACATCCGCCGCGAGATTCACCAGCACCCGGAGTTGGGATACCAGGAAGTCAATACCGCGAAGTTAATCGCCCGGCAACTGGACGAATTGGCTGTGCCGTATCAAACGGGTTTTGCGAAAACCGGCATCATTGCCGAACTGAAACAGGGTAGTGGACCCGTCGTGCTGGTCCGCGCTGATATAGATGCGTTGCCCATCCAGGAAACCACTGGTCTCGAGTTTCAATCCAGAACTGAAGGCGTCATGCACGCCTGTGGTCACGATACGCATACTGCAATGCTGTTAGGTGCGGTGAAACTTTTAAAGGACCAGCCTTTCCAGGGAACGCTGCGTTTTCTGTTTCAACCCGCGGAAGAAAACAACTATGATGATCCGGATGGCTTTTCCGGAGCACAACGCATGATTGTGGAAGGCGCATTAGAAGGTGTGGATGCTGCCATTGGCCTGCACCAGATTCCTACCATGCCCACCGGCTCTATTGCCATTACTGATGGCAGTGTCATGGCGGCGGCAGATTTTTTTGAAATCATCATCGCCGGAAAATCCGCCCATGCCGGGGTTAGCCCCGAAGCCGGTATTGATGCCGTGGTCATTTCTGCCGAGTTAATCATGTCCCTGCAGACTATTGTATCGCGTCATGTCGGTCCCAAAGACACCGCGGTCGTCAGCGTCTGTACCATTGAAGGCGGCACTGCGGCAAATGTCATTGCCGACCGGGTGCGCGTGACCGGGACGATACGCGCATTAAACGATGATACCCATCAAAAGATCTTAAAGTTAATCCAGTCCCGTTGTGATGCCTTTGCAGTCATGCACAATACCACGATTGATTTCAAAATATTCTACAGCGTGCCGGTCACGGTCAACGACAGTGAAGTGAGCAAGGTAGCTAGAGCGTCGGCGCAAAAGGTTTTTGGCGCGCAATATGTGCAGGACAACGTTTCCATCATGGGCGGCGAGGATTTTGCCTATATTGCCCAACAGGTGCCATCCTGTTTTGCCTTGCTGGGAACTAAGGTTACCGAAGGGGAGGCGCATCCATTGCATAGCCCGAAAATGGTGGTCAACGAAGATGCCTTGCCCATGGGTTCAGCCTATATGGCGCAAGCAGCGTTAGACCTGCTCAATTCACTTAATGAATAAACCGTTCGTGGAACGCTCTTTACTTCGCGAGTAAGTTAAGGCCAGACAATCCGTGTCTGGCCACGCCTAAGAATTGTTTAGTCACAATATAGTATCCTCTCGCTCTATAATCGATTAGAACTGATACACCAGTGATATTCCAATTTCAACTTCGTAATCCTTTTGTGTGATAGGACTGGCCTGAATTTCGCTGTTGTAATATTCAATACCTGCCTGGGCAAGAAACTGCACGTGGTTGGTCAGATAGCGGCGGTCAATTAACGTTAATCCAGTGGATCGATAACCACCGCTTAAATCCGTTGCGGGCAAACCGGAAGTAATGGACTCTTCCGGTGTCACCCCAAAGTCTTTGTTAACGAACGTTGACGAACCGAATGTCATAAACAAAAACGCTTCCGTACCTGTGCCGTCTTTTTGGGAACCAAAGCGATGGCCAGCCGCCAGCACACCCAGTACGCCAAATTCACTTTCACCGGCCATTAGCCGGCCGGCAACCCAGTTCCGCCAGTCGTCACCAAAACCGCGGCGCACCTCAATCACACCAACGATATGATCATCCTGGTCTTTTAAACCATCCAGTTTGCCATCTTCGGAGTCATCAGTGGTGCGACCGCCTTCATTACGTGCCCCCAACTGCAACAGCCAGACATCCGCCATTCGGCTGCGCCAGCCCAGCTCAATGCCTTCCCAGAAAAACAGATGGTTGCCTTTTCTCCACTGCACCGCACCGGCGGGTTCCACTTCAAGTTCGTATTCATCGGAACCGTCATAGGCCGTCTCATATTCAACACTGACGCCTAGCGCGACACCCCATCCATCACCCCGTGTAAAATCCAGCACGGAGGGTAAGGGCACTAGCGCTTGCCCGGTTTCTTCCGCTTCAAGCGATGTGGCGTTGACGGCGAGTAAAACCAATACGAGTGCAAGGGGATAAATGTTATGATTCATTGAGTTCTCCTTTACGCTAGATTGCAATTGAAAATGATTTATCTCCTATTAGACGGGAACAAAACGCAATACGATCAATGGTTTTGTATTAGTGGGCAGGCTTTTGTATGAGCGGGCAGTTTAATATTGGCGCAATCACGCCGGCTCGTTATTTTTTCGGTATCGCGTTCTTGTTGGGACTGTTGTTTGCGCTGATCAGCCCCGCAAGCGCTCAAGACTGGGACGGGGTACGCAGGATGTTCCAGTGGCAAGCGCAAACCCTGACTCCAATGGCCCTGCTGATTGCCAGTCATTTACTTTTGCACCAATGGGAATGGTTTGACCGGCTGAATCCGTGGCTGAAACTGATATTTTCCGGAATATTCGGTGCCATGCTGTTTTCTCCCTTCGCCCTGCTGCTGGATGTCTGGTTACATGATGAAGTGATTGCAAAAGGGCAGTGGCCAGCAGCCCTGATGGAAGAATTCAGTCACCTGGCGTCACCGGTAATCATCTGCTGGGTGGCTGTCAATGCCCCCTGGTTATTGGGATTTCGTCTGGAAAAGCACCTCAATTCCTATATGCCTGACGAGGCATCATGGCCGGCACCATCTCAGGACAATGACAAGAAACAACATCATAAAGAACCGCCATTCTTCCAGTTGGTACCCAGCGACATTCGATCTGACATTGTGTACTTAAAAGCGGAACTCCATTATCTGGAGGTGGTAACCATAAAAGGTAAGGCGCTGATTCTTTACAACCTCAAAGATGCGATGCACGAACTTTCGGAACGCAGCGGATTCCAGACGCACCGTTCCTACTGGGTGGCCAGGCAGTTTGTACAGGCGCTGAAAAAAGACGGCCGCCAGGGTCGTTTGCAACTCACGAACGGGGAATTGATTCCCGTAAGCCGGCGCAATATGGAAGAAGTTGCTACCCTCGTGGCGCAAGGAGCTGGTTGAATCCGAAGGATTGTATTCAATCCGGCAAATACCGCGACATGTGCTAGTTTTATTTTATGAGCAATCGCATAATCTTCATTCACCAGATCGTCCGGCAGGCGTTGTATGCCGGTTCGGCCACAACATAGGTTATTAGCAATGCTTAACAACCAAAAGGCACTTACTGATTGGCGACATTTTTTCCACATCGCCTTTATAAGAATTAGTTTGTGGACGCTATTGTTTGGTGCTGTGCCGGCGTTTGCCGATGACTGTCGATTGACTGACAGCAAAAATTTTCCAGCCGCCTGGAAATTACCCGCGAAAGCCATCGATGTTACCAGCATTCCCGATATGCAGATCGAAGCAGATGCACCGGATAGCCGGGCGCTGCCAGTCTACCCGCTGACAGACAATACCTGGTTTTTCTTCGGCAATATTTCCACGCTCAACGAAAACAATCGCGGTTTCAATGCCAATGCCGGATTCATTGTGACGGAAGAGGGTGTCATCGTTATTGATACGTTAGGTACACCGAAGCTGGGTAAGCGCTTGATCAGCACTATTCGTTGTGTCACCGATAAACCCATCAAGTATCTTGTAGTCACTCACAACCATCCAGATCATGCCTATGGCGCGGCGCCGTTTCTGGACATTCAAGGCATCAACATCATCGCGCATGCGGGTACCGTAGACTACAACCATTCGTCCACGCTGGAATCTTCAGTGGAGTACCGCAGGGATATATTACCCAACGACATGACCGGCTTTAAACCGTTAACGGCAAAAAGCTACTTGCGGGTGGAACCGTTCAAAAAACAGCGTATCACGCTGGGCAAGGAAGTGATTGATGTCTATAACACCGGGCGGCATCATTCGTATGGGGATCTGGTCGTGCACCAGGTTAACCAGAAAATCCTCTGGATCTCTGATCTCGCCTTTAACCAACGTACTACGTATATGGGTGATGGCCATAGCGCGCAAATACTGGCGGCACAGGACTGGCTGTTAAAGACATTTAACGATATTAAACTGATGGTGCCGGGTCATGGCAGTGCGCAGACCGCGCCATTTCCCATGGTGGCGAAAACCCGTGAGTACGTCACGCGCATGCGCGGTGCCATGAAAGAGGCGGTGGAAAACGGCGTCTCGATGCTGGATGCCGTGCAGGATGTGGAATTCGAGGACTGGCGCGATATTCCCTTATACGAAGAGAATCAGCGCGCCAATGCGAATTTTGTCTATCGAGAAATGGAAAAGGCGTTCTTCGATAATTTCTAACCGGTGTGTGCGCGTTTAGGTTTCTTTTTACCCGTCTTGCGTCGTTTCACAGCACTGGTTTCGTCTTTCTTACGACCCTTGTCTTTGCGCGCCGCATGCTTGTCGGAATGCAAGGGCACGACTTCTGCTTTGCCGTCTTTGGATAACACAGAAATATTCATTTGCTGGCCGGCGACCCAGGCTTTTTTCAATGCCTTGAATATCGTCTTTGGCATACCTTCTGGCAGGTCTACCGTGCTATAGCTGTCATGAATATCAATGCGTCCGATGTACTGGCTATCGATACCGGCTTCGTTGGCGATTGCGCCGACAATATTACCCGGCTTGACGTTGTGTTCATGGCCCACTTCAACACGGTAACGCACCATGCCTTTTTCCAGCGCGCTTTCTTTTCTCGGGGCGCGTTCACGCTCTTTTAACGTGCCTTCGCTCCGATCCGCACGCGCCGGTTTGTTGCGTGACGTACGATCGTCTTTGCCGCGAACGTCTTTACCCCGAAAATCTTTGCCACGATTATCTTTATCGCGAAAACCTCTGTCGCGAACGTTTTTATCTCGAGAGTCCTTGCCTCGAAAGTCTTCGTCTTTGGCTCTGGCTTGCGGCTTATTCTGTAACAGCAGAGGACTGTCACCCTGCAACAGGTGGGCGAGAGCGGCAGCGATTTCCAGCGCTGGTACATTATGTTCCTGCTGGTATTGTTCTATTAGTTGATGAAACTGTCCCAGGTCTTCAGTGGACAGGGTATCAGTAATGCGCTGCTTGAAGCGGGTGATACGTTTGTCATTGATCAACTCAGTGGACGGCAGATCCATGATGTCGATTTTCTTGCGCGTGGCTTTTTCAATGGCATGCAGCAAATGCTTTTCGCGTGGCGCGACAAATAAAATAGCATCACCTTCGCGGCCGGCGCGACCGGTACGGCCGATACGATGTACATAAGCTTCGGTATCGTAGGGAATGTCGTAGTTCACCACGTGACTGACGCGCTCCACATCCAGACCACGCGCGGCGACATCCGTCGCCACCAGGATATCCAGTTTACCCTGCTTTAATTGCTCGATGGTACGCTCACGCAAATTTTGCGGGATGTCGCCGTTGAGGGCGGCGGAAGCATAACCGCGTGCTTCCAGTTTTTCAGCGAGTTCAACAGTTGCCGTCCTGGTGCGCACGAACACGATCATGGCATCAAAAGATTCCGCTTCCAGAATGCGTGTCAAAGCATCCAGTTTATGCACGCCGCTGACGGGCCAGTAACGCTGACGAATAGTTTCCGCGGTGGTGGTTTTGACCTTGATAGTAATCTGCGCGGGTTCATTCAAATATTTGCTGGCAATACGGCGAATTTGTTGTGGCATAGTAGCAGAGAACAACGCAATCTGCCGCGTGGGCGGCGTTTGTTCCAGGATCCATTCCACATCCTCGATAAATCCCATGCGCAACATTTCGTCCGCTTCATCCAGTACTAACGTAGTGAGGTTATCCAGTTTCAGTGTGCCACGACGCATATGATCCATCACGCGACCCGGCGTACCCACCACCACATGCACACCACGCTGTAAGGCGCGGATCTGCGCCCGGTAATCCTGGCCACCATAAATCGGCAACACATGAAAGCCTTGCAGATACTTGGCGTATTTTTGAAACGCTTCCGCCACCTGGATCGCCAGTTCACGGGTGGGCGCCAACACCAGAACCTGCGGTTCCTTTTGGTGTAAATCAAGTTTGGATAATAGTGGCAAGGCAAACGCCGCGGTTTTACCGGTTCCCGTTTGTGCCTGGCCCAGCACGTCCTTGCCTTCCAGTACTATAGGAATGGTCTGCGCCTGGATGGGCGAAGGGGTTTCATAACCCACGTCATTCAATGCGTTTAAAATGGATTTGTTCAGCGCCAGTTGATGAAAGGCGGTAACCGTGTCGGTTGTCATGCGTAGTCGTACCTGAGATGAATGAATATTGCGGAAAGCCAGGGATTTAGCCGGAGTCTCCTGTTT
>Ga0209742_10000147_pt1 | contig 40849 bp, 36 predicted proteins | sample DeeMarSeWOR38_10_FD_187462 | JGI IMG/M metagenome (GOLD analysis project Ga0209742, IMG submission 187462) | Marine sediment microbial communities from White Oak River estuary, North Carolina - WOR-3-8_10 (SPAdes) (version 2) | ecosystem: Environmental > Aquatic > Marine > Intertidal zone >...
GGATCCAAGACCACCTGGTACTGTTTAACCATGCCGCCAACGGTTGCCACTTCCGACACACCCGGCACGGTTTGTAGTTCATACTTTAGAAACCAATCTTGCAGACTGCGTAACTGAGACAAATCGTGCTTCCCGGTTCGGTCCACCAATACATACTGATAAACCCAACCTACGCCAGTGGCATCGGGCCCTAATGAAGGCCGCGCCGATTCCGGAAGCTTGGCAGCTACCTGATTCATATATTCCAGTACCCGGGTTCGGGCCCAATAGATATCAGTGCCTTCCTCAAAAATTACGTAAACATAGGAGTCGCCGAAAAAAGAGTATCCACGCACCGCGGTTGTGCGAGGAACCGCCAACATGGCGGTCGTAATGGGATAGGTAATCTGATCCTCGACAACTTCAGGCGATTGCCCGGGATAAGACGTTTTGATAATTACCTGCAGATCGGACAGGTCAGGAATAGCGTCAAGCGGGGTATTCTTTACAGAAAATATACCCCAACCAGTAAGAATAATGGTGAAGATAAGAACCAGCGCCCGGTTCTCGATAGACCAACGAATGATATGAGCAATCACGATACCACAAACTTCTTCTTGTCATTGTTATTGTGTTTTCGAGTCACTCGATACAACTTTGATAAACCGGTTCCCCAAAAACCACAAGCTCCCCAACTGATTAATTAGATTGCGCTACCCTGCGCATACCCCCAGTTAACACTTAAAATACTAAAACCTTCCGTTGACGTTACTGCCTCTATGCCAATAAATGATAGTACGCCCTAATTTCCACCCGCCATGCGCGCCAAACTGGCTTTTAAACTGCTCTCTGAGTCAATAAGAAACTGACTGGATGTCACTACTTCATCGCCTTCAGCCAATCCTTGCAAAATTTCTACACCCCGATCCGTTTGCATTCCTACCCTTACATTCATCGGTATAAACTTACCATCGCCCAGAGCAACAATTACGCGGTTTTGATCCCCTGTTGCAATAAGTGCTTCACGAGGAATAACCAGCACTTTACGCTTGGGCTTGGCAAACACCTGCACGTCAGCGTACATGTTGGGTTTTAAGGACTCATCAACATTATCGAACTGCAAACGCACCTTTAAACTGCGGGTAGTAGGATCAAGACTGGGATACACATAATCGACCATCCCTTCCCACGTTTTACCCGGCAAATAGGGCAGCGTTGCCTGCGCCCGTTGACCCGTCCTGACCCAGTCTGACTGGGATTCGAATATTTCCGCGATAACCCACACGGTACTCAGGTCAACAATTTCCATAACCATTTGCGAGGGTTTAACAAACTGCCCTTCGCGCACTTTCAGTTTGGAAATAAAACCGGATTGCGGCGCACTAATCACGACATGCTGCTTGACATCCTCCTTGGTTTGGAGAGATTCAATTTGATCCAGAGAAATCCCCAGCGACAATAATCGCTCTTTTGATGCACTGAGCAACAACATATTATTATGCTTTAGCGCCTGCACGTATTCTTCCTGCGCATTCACCAATTTGGGCGAATACAATTCAAATAATGCTTGCCCCGCTTCGACGCGATCGCCCTCGGTCTTTATATGCAGCTTCTCAATCCATCCTTCCACGCGCAGATTGATGGTGCGCAACTTGCCTTCATCCATTTCGACATAACCCACACTATCAATCTTGCGAAACAGGGTGCGTTTTTTCACTTTCTCGGTGCGCACTCCTAGGGTATTGATAACCGTGGGAGTTAATTTAACTGTTCCCGCTTCGCCGCCTGCTTCCAGGAGCACGAGATCCATGCCACAGATAGGACAAATTGCATTGGGATCGTCGGTAATTACATCAGGATGCATAGGGCACACATAGTTGGCCTTGGCATGTTTTGCCGCATGCTCAACCGCTGTATCATCCATTACCGCCTGCATGGGTTCGCTAGGTGCCTGCTGGGTTTCTGCTACCTGCATTGGTGCCTGTCGCGATGAAGGTGACTGAGGCTTACTGACTTGCACCTTCATTGTTTTGTTATCACTACCAAAAACCTTGCCCGCTTTATCTTTAAGGCTACCGCCCAAGGTTGACATGATTTGCTTGATATCAGAGTCTTTTTCGTTGGAAGCGAAGGCGTTTTGAATGTCGCTGGGTTGTACCAGGTAAAAACTGATAGGAATGGCCGCAACAATGACTGCTACGGTAAATTGGGCGACACTTTTCACTTTGTCCATAGAAGGCTTGGACCTGCCAGTTGGCCTGTGCCCCGAATAAGGATTGTAGTGTACATTTCCCGCTCGACCGGCAGGGGATCCAGCTCGCGGATTTTTATGTCGCGAATTTGAAATCATGGTTAGTCAATCCCAGCTATGTACAACAGTTCAACCTGTGCTTTCGCACGTTCTACGTTTAACTTTAGATATTGCAGCTGGCTATTCAGTTCCGTCAGGCGCGCACGCACCAGAACATTGAAGTCCGTAACACCGGCTTTGTAGGCATTTAAAGTTGCCTCGGTGTTTTGTTCGGAATGCGGTAACACAGATCCCTGGTATAACTGCACACGCTCGTCAGCGCGATTGTAAACAGCCATACTTTTCTCAAACCGCATCCTGATTTCTCGCCGCCAGTCGTCCAACTCCTGCTTGTTGGCTATTACATCAGACTTACTGGCCGCAACCATGCGATCCTGACGTTTACCCGTGAATAGTGGAAGATCAAAGGTCAACATCGCGCTTAGAAAATCGTCCCGGGGCCGCCCGAAGTTATCTTCAGCACGATATCCGTACTGCACTTGTAATGCCCATCCGGGATGAAGCTGCGAACTGGCATAGTCTACACCATTCTCGGCGGCGTTTACACGCATTTTGCGCGCTGTCACCGTTGGATGATTCTCCAAATTGGACAAAATTTCCTGTTCTGACGGCAACTTAGAAAGCTCCGGAAATTGCATATTCAACGGCTGGGTAATCCGTTCCGTACCCAGCCACCTGGCTAATATCGCCAACGCTGTATCATGCTGGGCCTCAGTATTTCTAAGCTGATCCTCCAGTAGATTTTGCTCCAGCTGTGCGCGAATTACGTCCTGCTGATTTCCGCGACCAGCGCGATACTGGAATTGAGTGACACTGATCAGCTCCCCGAATAGATCGAGGCTTTTTTTAATAACCTCGATGGATTGGTATTGCAGATAAACGTCCAACCAGCTTTTGCGCACCCCAACCAGCGTCAATAAGCGACTATTTTTCGCCTCATGATTCATGGAGTCAGCCATACTCTGTAGCTGACCACTTTTTGCCCCCACCGCACCCCAAGGGGGAAACATTTGTTTCACACCGACGACCGCCTGGGTCATGGGTTCCTTCTGAAAATCCAGGGTATTAGCTGAAAGATTCAGTAACCCCAAATTTAATGTTGGATCTGGCCAGGTATTCGCGGCGACAGATTGTTCCTCAAAACTTTCCTGTTGTGCCCTGGCTTTCCTGGTAGACAAATCATTTCGCAACGCCATCATTTCAGCCTGGGATAAAGACAGAGCCCCCAGGTCAGTGGCACCCGGTTCGGCAGCAAAAGAGGAATTTACGGAGCAGATAAGAAAAATAGACGTGAGGATTATGCCGGAAAACCGGTACCCAACATGCTGGAACAAACTGCCGCTTTTTATATTACCTTTCACAACCTCCCCCTCTGTAAAACCCGGTACTTCTTTCTTATCATAGGTTTTGGTAGTTAATCAGCTAAGCAGTGTAGCAGATGAAAACGCCCTCTGAATATGGTTTTGAACACGAATTATCCAGAAGGCGTTTGATTAAATTACATCATCATGTATTGGTAAGACAGGGACCAAATGGACTTAACTTCCATTTGAATTCCATTGACGTCCTGAAGGATTGGCACACCATACATAAAACCAAATGTATGCCCACCGGTCATGGCAGTAATTCCCAGGGATAAATCCGCTCGCGAACCGCCATAGTTCGCTGGATCGGATGTTGGAGCCATCATCTTCATAATATTTGGATCTTGGCCGCTGATGCTGTCAGCGTTCAAGTAATCTAAACGCGCTCCGACACCCCAGGTTTTATTGATCGCATATTTACCCCAGGCGTCAATTTCAAAACGGTCACCCCAGGTATATTCATTGTCATTGGTGCCTGTATGGATGCGGTATTCTGCCTGCCCACCCCAGGACCAACTAGCGGCACCGGCTTTATACGTAATAGCTGGGATAAAATCGTAAGTACCTGTACCCAATTGCATGGCATAGGGTGCTTGCATTTCACTACCCATCATTGTGACTTTTTCATCAATGCTTCCAGTAGGTATGCTCATCGATAGAGCTAACGTCCATTCCTTGTCAAGCGAATACATCGCACCTACTTCAGTATCACCAATACCGCTCGTGTCCATGCTGCTGCTCATATCCATCATAGGCATGGTGCCAGCTTGATCCATATACATATGCATCACCATATCCATATCATTCTTTAAATAGTTCAACATGAGCATACCGGACAATTTGTCTGTAAAACCATACATACCCATGAGCATACCCATATCCATGGTCATTTTAGTGGGTGACATTAAATAATATTCACCCATATTACCTATAGGAAGATTTTGGGGCGGTGGCGCAGGATTAGGATACGCCCCACTAATATCTCGTGTACTTACACTGTCCGTGCCCCGCAACAGTCCATCCATATCCATACGCATAAACTCGAATTCGATCATCCAGCTACCTTTACCGTGCGAATGATGCACATGTTGTCCGGCTTGCGCTGCACTTGAATGATCCATTGAACTATGATCGTGTTGATGCTGATGGTCTTCCGCAGCGTTAACTATCGGTGTAATTGTCAACAATCCTGATACCACCAAAGAAGATAACGCGAGTTCTCGCCGCCCATTTTTTTGTATTCCCATTGCTGCTACTCCTTCTCACACAAAATCCTATCGCCACCGCTCTGGCGAAGCTGCAGGATCTTGTTTATCTACTAATGATTATTTAATTTGCGTCTGCCTTTGACCGCCTCGTCACAAGGCGGTCAATGACAGTTTTTTATAGTTTATAGTTTTAGTTATTTTCTTGCTTATGCTTACACTATTGCTTACTTGGCCATGCCTTTGTCTTCGATATCCATAATGACAAAGTTTCCTTTGTCGTCCTGTTCGATAACAAAGCTGACTGTGTGTCCCTTTTGCACCACTTCCAGCATGCCTGGATCACTGACCAGGAAATCCATTGTCATACCATCCATTCCCAGGGTCTTGATGGGACCATGTGAAATAGTCAGTTTGTTATCTGCTGCCTTGATATCCTTTATCACGCCTTCAACTGCGTGTTCGTCGCCTGCCCAGGCCTGGCCACCCAGAATCATCCCACAGCAAACCAACATAGCCGTTACTAGTTTTTTCATTTTGAGCGCTCCTCTTATTACCAATTGGTTTATGCACTGAAAAAACCGCAAGCAATAGTTGCGGTTATTATTATCACTACCTCGCCTTAACCAAGCATTAATACACATCTGGTTAAAACAGAAAGATTCGCGCTGGTTAGCTACCAACACAAACCTAAATAATAATTTCCGAAAGGGTATGGTTTTGAATTACAGCTGGATGGGAACTTGCTTCGGTAATATCGAAAAGAACTTGCACAAGGAGACGTCAGATTTGCCAATAAAGCGCTACGACCAACCTCATACTGCATTTTGAAATGCAAAATCCTTTTTACACCCCGTGTTTATTAACTGCCCCCAGACCATACTGCCCCTAACTCGGTCAATTATTATTACGCCCCATTCCTTGGAAAGCGTTAGAACCCGTTTTTATCAAAAGGTGAATATTGAATCAACAAATAAAATGTAAGATTAATTCGCGAAATGTTATAAGAATGCTTTAGCGACTGGATAGGCTACCGTCGAGCCAAAGCTGAAAACATCTTTAAATTTAGGAAATCGAATGAGACTTTATTACTTAGGTATATTTGCGCGCGCGGCGTATTCTACGTAAGTAAACTATTTTGCGAGATGATTTATAACGAAGTTTAGACAGACGACGCTCCAGAATCCTGCCCAAATCATCCAGCACTGTGCCGCAAATGAGATCAGCATGATTATGGTAGAAACGCAATTTACAAGGTACCGGCTGATGTAATCCTTTGCGGCTGGTCTTATCAAAATCCGTCCAGGCTAATACCGGCAAATCGCCCAGGGTGCGATCAATACAAACCCAGGCATCATCATCAATCACAATATCCAAACCACGCAGACTGAACAGTTCCAAGCGTAAGGAAGGGTCTAATCGAAGCTGCGATAAACGCACACGATTGAAGTGAGTTGCCCCGACATAAGAGGGAACTGACTTGATAATCGGTATGTCGTTGAGTCGTGATTTCATGTTCAACAGTATGCAATTTGTTTGGCTTCTGATCAACTACTTTTTATTAATTTGGAACCAAAGCCTAATAAGCAAAAAGTATACAGGCGATCTTTCGATACTCACTACATAAAATCAGGAATAGTTCGATAGATTTTAACTGCTTAGCAACGCAAAAAAACACCCATTTCGTTTCTGTAAATTTCTTTTCGTAAGCGAACACGAAATGGTGATTCCTGTGAACAATAGAGCGCACAAAACTTATCGGCTTGAAAGAAGCAAACCAGCATTAGGTAGTCAAACCACACCTACTTCTTTAATTTACAGCACATTTTGAAGGGTACCGTAGGTATTAAAGGCCGGCTATCCGACCTAAGCGGCTTCTACAACTTATGATGTCAGGCTCGCAAATAACACCGGAAGCTGCTCTGGTAGGCGTTGAACGTTATCAATGACGGTGTAGTTGTTGGCGCCAAAGATCCGTTTAACATAGCTATCCGCATGGGGATCCAGCGTCAGACAATAAGTAAGAATGCCTTTACTATAAAGTTCTTCGACGGCTTTTTTAGTATCGTGCCGCAAGTGTTGCGGATCGCGCTCATCAATATCTGCCGGCTCGCCATCAGTCACTAACAGCAAAAGCTTACGACGCTCAGGTTGCTTTAACAAATGCTGGCCCGCATGACGCATCGCTGCACCCATTCGAGTGGAAAGCCCACCTTGCATCCCGGCCAGACGCGCCTTGGCTTCATCATCGAAATGCTGGTTAAAATCTTTGAAGCGATAGTATTGCACATCGTGGCGGCCATCAGAGGCAAAGCCATGCAAGGCAAAGGGATCACCAATGCCATTTATTGCCGTTGCAACTAACGTTGCAGCTTCGCGGGTTAATTGCAAGATGGTTTTATCTGAACCCTGTACTGTTTCATTGGTGGACTCTGAAAGGTCCATTAACACTACGACGGCCAAATCACGATTCATTAGCACATTGCGCATGGTAATGCGCGGGTTGGGTTGTTCACCCATTCGGATGGCAACCATGGCATCAATAGCTGCATTAATATCTATCTCGTCACCATCTTCCATATTCCGCACGCGTTGCACACCTTCTGGTGTCAACAAGTCAATAATTTGCTTGATGCGATGCGCGATGGGCTTATGTTCTGTCAGTATCTTCTCAACATCTTCCGGATTGCCTTTGGGTTGCCGTCGTTCGTATATGGTCACCCAGTCAGGACGGTGTAACTGAATTTGATAATCCCACTCCTGATAGTGGAAAGGATCGGATACCGGTTCCTTGCCCCACATTTCATTAAAACTTTTGGTATTTTCCAGATCATCTTCATAAGGAAACATTTCGCTGGGACATGTCCATATCTCCTGCGCATCATCGCCGGCTAATTCACAATCCACTTCATTCGCCATTTCCATCACGCTTACAGTTTTACGTACCTGAGCCTGGCTTGCCGCGATATATTCGATGCCTTTTTCCCAACTAAACTCCTCAAACTCCCAGACATAACGGTTATCATCACGATAAGGGATTCGAATTCTTTCCAGAATACGCAAACTTGGCACTGCCTTACGGGCAATAAACAAATTAAACAGCTCAACACCCATATGCCAGGAGAAAGTATTGTTATCCTTATTTTCTCCAACCTCACTGTGAAATCTTGCGGCGAAGGCATTAAGCTCTTCATCATCACAAGTCACACTAACATCCAGCAGCATCAACGCCAGACGCTCCAACACGATCATGGTTGGATGCTCAACATCCCCTTCGTATTCCGCATCTAACAATGAGCGCCATAGTTTTTTAAGGCCCGGAAATTCAGCAATTGCTTTATATTCAACCCTTGCATCTTCAATGAAGGCAATAAAAAACATTTGCGCGGGACTCAACTGTTCGGCAGAAATTCGCGACTTGGTATAGCATAAATGGGCAGCCATGTGAGCAGCTGTTGCGCGGTATAATTCTAATCCCGGAATATCACCGAAATTGTCAACAGCGTCAGGCATATGAATAATATGCGCTTCGATATACGGTCTGAAGTCAGTGTAGTCCGCGCCAGTGGGTCGCATGAAAAAGTCACGGCCCCATAATGCGCGCAGATAAAAATTCAATTTGCGTTGTGTATCAATAAACAATACGCCGCGACGTTCTTTTTGCAGCACCGCCTTACTATCTTTTGACTCCAGATTAAAATAGGCGGTCAGGTTGTTAAAATCGCGCCGATAGGCCTGGGCCCCAAAATTAGCCCAGCGCCGTAATCCACTTAAGGTTAATTTTGATAACAGCTCATCCATATGACTTAACATGGGGCGCAAGCCACGCGCTGCTGTGCCAGACATCTGATGTATTAGCGTAAGATAACCGCGCAGTAGTTGCGCATCACCAAGGCGCCGTGACGCGGTAGGTAGACTATTAAACAGAAGAGAAATGACTTCGCCCGAGGTCATGGATGACAATTTCAAGGCGGCATTGGTGCAGTCAACAATTATGTCTTCACCGCATTCCTTTGCTACCATTGGCATGACTTGCAGATAGGAAATAACAAGATCAGTGCCGCGACCCAGATTACACAAACCTTTCGCACCATCCAGATATGTCTCGAGACCAGCAGGCGACATAACGTGCGACGCTTCCTGAAAAGTACTCTCCAATACACTCCGCACTTCAGGTGCAGCATCTTTTAATTTTTCTGCGTAGTCTTCTAGCTTTATGGCCATAGCTATACTGCCTCACTTCCACCTACAGCGGTGATGCTGAATCATAGGGTAGGATTCTTTAACTAAAAAAGGTCTGCACAGCTGCATTTAAAGTGTCGCGCATATCCGGGTCGTCGGTTAATGGCGTTACCATGGTCATACTACAGGCCGCAACGGGCTCAATACCTTTACTGATAAGTTGCCCTGCATACACCAGCAAACGGGTTGAGATACCTTCATCCAATCCATGGCCTTTTAAATTGCGAGCGCGGTGTGCAATTTGCACAAGTTTGTGCGCTATCTCAGAATCAACACCAGACTCTTTCGAAACTATATCGGTTTCAATTTTTTCTTCCGGATAGTCAAAATCAAGCCCACCAAAACGCTGTTTTGTAGATTGTTTCAGATCTTTCATCAGACTTTGATAGCCAGGATTATATGAAATCACCAATTGAAAATCTGGGTGCGCTTCAATTAGCTCGCCTTTTTTATCTAATGGTAATGTACGGCGGTGGTCCGTTAAAGGATGGATCACAACAGTTGTATCTTGTCGAGCTTCGACTACTTCGTCCAGATAACAGATAGCACCTATGCGCGCTGCTGTTGTTAGCGGCCCATCTTGCCACTTGGTTCCTTCTTTATCCAGCAGGAAACGGCCTATCAAATCAGAGGCTGTCATGTCTTCATTACATGCAACTGTAATTAGCGGCTTCCCAAGCTTATATGCCATGTACTCCACAAATCGCGACTTACCACAACCAGTTGGGCCTTTTAGCATCATTGGCATACGCGCATTGTAGGCGGCCTCATAGAGCTCAATTTCATTGCCAACCGCTTCATAATAAGGTTCTGATTTTACGACGTACTGTATTGCATCTATGCTTATTTCATTCTTTGACATGACACACCTTCATTAAATTTATTTAATCCTGATTGAAAGAGCCTTCAATTAACCTTCGTCGCCAGTCTCAATCTCACCAGACCACCCGGCGGCTTGAGCATTCTTAAGGGCTTCGCCATGGATTCGGTCATGACGATCGCGCAGATCTTCGGGTAATGCGCTTACCATGCAGCCATACTTATCCCATTCAGCATTAACTTTATCTAGCAGAGCATCAATCCCGGCCAGATTCCAACCTTCACAGGTTTCTGACTCAGGGATCAGCCCAAACACCCATGCGTCACGTATTATTTTACCAATGGTAGTCATACCGCCATTGATATCGTTGTTAATCCCAACATACTTATCTGGTTTCGCCATAGCTAACTTTTGTCATTTAATTGTAGGGGGGTATAAGTGCATCAGTGTCACGGAGAAAATGCATATTCGAGAGCAACCTAACCATCGTCATTTCGGCTTCTTGTCTCATCTCTCGCGACGTACGACCGCCATGGATGGCGGAAGTGCAGTTTTTGCAGAAGCAAAAATTTCCATTACAACCCTGTATACAAAAAACCCCTGACCGTTTACTACCGGGCAGGGGCTCTTTTTACTCTGTTTCTACCCTGCGGAATTAAACAGTCTTACCGCGGTAGATTACCATTGCTGCACCTGCTGATTGCGCAAAGTTATCAAAACCCAACAGACGTACGTGATTCTCTGGGTGCGCTTTGTGACAAGCTTCAACTTCAGCCAGAATCGCGTCAACATCAGTTTCACCGAACATTGGCAATTTCCACATGTACCAGTAATTACTACGAGCGTTCTCCGGCTCAGTATGTTCGATACCTGGATTCCAGCCCTTGCTGACAATGTACTCGATTTGTGCACGGATTTGATCTGCAGTCAAAGCAGGCAGATATGAAAAAGTTTCAAACTTGCGACTTGAAGTATCGCTCAAGCTTGATTTGTAATCTTGCATGTCACTCATGTTAATTCTCCAATATAGTTTCGAATTTGTTGTATGTTGGGCCAAGGCTGCACCGTAGCCCAACATTCGGAATATTGGGATTCGCGATAAAATCACTCACCCCAACTTACCTGATTACTTGTGAGCCACATCCAGCTTGTCCACAGTGTCAAATTCGAATTTGATTTCTTTCCAGGTTTCCATCGCCATCTTGAGTTCTGGGCTGTTTTTCGCAGCGTTAGTAAGAATTTCCTTACCTTCTTTCTCAATTTCGCGACCTTGGTTACGCGCTTCAACACAGGCTTCAACCGCAACACGGTTAGCAGCTGCACCAGCAGCGTTGCCCCATGGGTGACCTAATGTACCACCACCGAACTGTAGTACGGAGTCATCTCCAAAGATGCTAACCAGTGCAGGCATATGCCATACATGGATACCACCAGAAGCAACTGGCAGAACGCCTGGCATAGCACCCCAATCCTGGTCGAAGAAAATACCACGTGAACGATCTTCTTTGATGTAAGAATCGCGCATGATGTCGATCCAACCCAAAGTAGCTTCACGGTCACCTTCCAACTTACCAACAACCGTACCAGAGTGCAGGTGATCACCACCGGACAGACGCAGGATCTTGGTTAATACGCGGAAGTGAATACCGTGGTGCGGATTACGGTCAAGTACCGCATGCATCGCACGGTGAATGTGTAACAACATACCGTTGTCTTGACACCATTGGGCTAATTGAGTGTTAGCCGACCAACCACCAGTAATATAGTCGTGCATGATGATCGGTGCGCCGATTTCTTTTGCGTACTCAGCACGCTTCATCATTTCATCAGAAGTCGGCGCTGTTACGTTTAAGTAGTGACCTTTACGCTCGCCAGTTTCGGCTTCGGCTTTCTGGATAGCCTCCATAACGAAGTCGAAACGGTGACGCCAGCGCATGAATGGCTGAGAGTTAACGTTTTCGTCATCTTTCGTGAAGTCCAGACCACCGCGCAGACCTTCATAGCAAGCACGGCCATAGTTCTTGGCAGAAAGACCCAACTTAGGCTTGATAGTACAACCCAATAAAGGACGACCGTATTTGTTCAGGATATCACGTTCAACCTGGATACCTTGTGGCGGTCCATTACAAGTCATAACGTAAGCAATCGGGAAGCGAATATCTTCCAGGCGAAGTGCGCGCAGAGCTTTAAAACCAAATACGTTACCGACTAATGAAGTCATAACGTTAACAACCGAGCCTTCTTCGAACAGATCAATTGGGTAAGCTACGAAAGCGTAGAAGCAAGTGTCATCACCAGGCACGTCTTCGATTGCATATGCCCGACCTTTGTAGTAGTCCAGATCAGTCAGCAGGTCAGTCCATACCGTTGTCCAGGTACCCGTTGAAGATTCAGCTGCAACCGCTGCTGCTACCTCTTCACGAGGTACGCCTGGTTGTGGAGTTACTTTGAAACACGCCAGAATATCAGTATCTTTTGGCGTATATTCCGGCATCCAGTACGTCTCGCGGTATTCTTTTACACCCGCATCATATTTCTTCGCCATATGGATCTTCCTCATTTAAGTTAATAAATAATCTTATAAACCGTCCAAAGTTTATAAACCTAGGGTAAAAAATCAGCGTCGTTCTAATGCTCGTAATTAGTTACAAATGTTTTTAGTTATAGCGAGCCGCTTATTAATACCACAATATAAATAAGCCTTTATTGCTGTGGGACAAAATTATAAGGATTGGAAGCATAAAGTAAAGTCAATAATTATTATTTTATTAATAAGTTTTTACTTATATAAAAAGGCGTTGCATTAGCAACGCCTTAAAGATATTTTACTATAAATTACAATTAGTTATGCGGCATCACAAATCTGTGGATTGGAAGAAACGGATTCTAACGCGGCATCGTAAAGTCGTTCAATGCCACGTCGCGCACATTCTGCATACACCATGTCCAGTGCAACCTGTACATCAATGTCGACCGCCTCACCACCAAGAGTAGCGTTATGAATGGATTGACATAAACATCGCTTGGCAAACCGAGATAGCGCTTGCTCGGACATGATTTCTAATGATTCTTCAAGTGTATCGATATCCATAAGCACCTCATATGTAAGACTATTTTTAGACACTCTATGCATATCCATTGCGCTCTAGCTCCTCTGGATAAGTGGTTAATATTTAGCTAGATACATCGTCCGGGTAAATCAAATTCTTTATGGCAGTAATAAATTTTTTGTAGGTATAAAGCGGTGTGCTGTTATTTTTACCGACAAACCGTATTTTCACCGTTAACGCCTGAGCGCAGGCGAACCACGAATTACTATCACTTGTCATAACCAAGGCAACGCATAATAATGACCAGGAATCCGGCTTGTTCTTCGCCGGTGGGAGCGTAAATGTCACTATGCGGTGAAACAAGTTGGTTTAATTGAGGAGGCAATAACCGTGAAGAAGCAATTCCTTATCAAAGCAATTCTTACAGCACTTTTATTTATCACACCATTGGCCACTTGGGCCTGTGACGCAGCAGGACCAAGCACGCATATCGGAACGGTACAGTCAGTGGACGCATCCAGTAAGACTTTCACTATCATTGATGCACAAACCCGCACGCCGATTAAGTTCGTGGCGAGCAATGAAATTATTGACGGTTTGAAAGATGCCAAAGGCAGCGTGATGGTTAACTTTGAGCAACAGGAAGGTAGTCCAGACCTGAAAGCAGTGGGTGTGACTTTCTAACGTTCTGATGTAACAGGCTGGCATAGAGCCGACCAGCATCTTTTCTTAAAAATAGGTACTAACAAAAGGCGGTATTGATTACCGCCTTTTTAGTTATTGCTATAATTTAATATTACGGTTATGCGCACCTGGTTGATTAACTTTACTCTTATTCATTCACGGTTACTTGATACAGCGGCAGCACTAATTTTGCTGGCTATGCTACTCCAGTCCTGTACGGCACTTACCTCCAGCAATGCGCCGGCAGTTATCCAGGATCGTCTAGCGGATGACAAGTTGGGTCCCAAAATGGCATTGATCCCAAATGGAGAATTCATGATGGGCTCACCGCGCTTGGAAAATGGTCGTTATGAAGATGAAGGACCTCAGGTCAACGTTAGATTTGATGAACCATTTTACATGGCCATGACACCAGTTACCGTCAAACAATTCAGAACGTTTATTCAAAGCAGCGGATATCAAACTGTAGCAGAAAAAGAACAATGGTCAGAATGGCGCAATCCAGCCACTGGAGAATGGGAAGGAAAACCGGGTTTGGATTGGCGGCATAACCACCGTGGTGAACTAAATGGAGATGATTATCCCGTCGTGCATGTGTCGTGGCATGATGCCAAGGCCTACGCGAAATGGCTTTCCAATATCACAAAGAAAACCTATCGGCTGCCTTCTGAAGCGGAAATGGAATATGCCAACCGCGCCGGAACGACTACTGCTTACTGGTGGGGAGATGGCGCACCTCCACAAAAAGTGGCAAATTTGAAGGGTGAGCATGATATCCCCGAAAATGACTTAACCTGGTTTCCCACACCGGAAGAACGCCAGTATGCCTACGCGCAGGGTTATACACCTTTTCTGTTTGAAGGATACGGAGACGGTTACTGGGGTTTGTCACCTGTTGCCAGTTTCCAGCCCAATCCTTTTGGTTTATACGATACGGCCGGGAATGTATGGGAGTGGACAGAAGATTGCTGGAATGGTTCACACCATGGCGCCCCGCAGGATGGTAGGCCTCGCATGGAGGGTGCCTGCGATTTTCGCGTAGTACGCGGAGGCTCATATTACTGTTTCCCGCGCCATGTTCGCTCGGCAAATCGATGGCGACAAGCACCACATAATCGCGCTATGTATATGGGATTTCGCGTGGTACGCGAATTGGATAGTACAGAAAATAGTTTTTAGTAGTTAGTCAATCGAGTCATTAACCACTTTTCAGGTTTTTCCACTCTTCTGGTTTAACACGCCGAATAAAATGCGCGGTGCCGTGCGCCTGAGGTTTAAATATTGCCGCTTCACCCTCTTCCAGCAAAATCCCACTTGCATCCTTGAACATCCATTTATGAGCGACCAATATAGTATTGGTATTGGGTTTAGGCTCCGTTGCTAACATCTGGCGTAAATTATCAATGCGCTGCCGGCGCACTTCCGGGGTTACATCCTGGATACTGGTGATATCCATCGTTGGTGTTGCCTTGCCAAAGGCAATTTTGGCGGTATTGATACAACGACAATAGTGACTGGTAACAACATCGCCGACGGGTATGCTCATTGCCTTAAATCCTTCACCAATTGCCTGGGCTTGTTGCTTTCCCAGATCATTCAAACGCCGCTGCGTATCGCAATTCGTCAAGTTCTTTTTATCCGTATCCTGCTGCGAGTGATCCGTAGCGGCGTGGCGGAAGAAAATAACGTATCCCCCCTGCTGCAATTGCTCAACAAAGGGGTCCGTTGCTGTTTTTGACGGTACAGCGCAGGCGTTGACAAGTGTCAGGCAAAGTAAGAGTGTGCCGCAAATTTTGCTCATAAGTAGGACCTCAGGCGTTTTGCCCCGTTTGTACTCTAGAAACCAGGATCATTTCTTTAGAAATTTTAAGGTCTTGGCTTTATTCACCTAATGGTAATTTCGAAAAAGCCACCATTGCAACCGCTGAAGTTCTTTCATTGTAGTAACAAAGACTCGCTCCAAATTAGCGTAATTTTTACACAATGTTTACAAAAGCCGACAGCGTCTCGAATTCACTCCCCAATCAAGTTGGATATCGTTAATTTCGATTATTTCTAACCGTTTTTGACCGTTTAATTCTCCGGAAACCCCGTTTATCCCCTAAAAAAATTACCGACAAAATGCCCACTCACCCACAACTTTAAAACTATAAGCGACTGATAACTAAAGATTTCAGTGTAGTTGCCGATACTTAACCAAATCAGTCGGGTAATGAAACAGGATTTAAATCAGTGTTTATGTTCTTAGTAATCAGTTCAGTAACGCAGTTTTTGTAACCGATCGTTAAAAAACACATTCTGGTAAATTTATGGCGTATTCACGACGAGAATTTCTGCAACTTCTTGCTGCTACCGCAGCTACCGGCTTGTGGTCGCACAATGCTTCGTCCGCTCCTGGTCAGGTAGTGACTTCCACCACTAACAACTTATATGACTTTCCGGTGAACGGTAACGTGTCATTACTACACATCACGGATACTCACGCACAATTACTACCAGCGTATTACCGTGAACCGCATGTTCATCTGGGCTACGGCGATAATCAGGGCGAACAAATTCCCTATCTGGTCGGCAAATATTTTCTGGAACGATTCAAAATTCCTCATCGAACTGAGAAAGCTTACGCGCTTACCTTTTTGGACTTTCCAGAACTGGCACATCGCTACGGCAAAACCGGTGGATTTGCTTATCTGGCGAGCCTGGTGAAACAGGTTCGTGCTACCCGTCCCGATTCCCTGTTGCTGGATGGTGGAGATACTTTTCAGGGATCAGCCACTGCACTTTGGACACAAGGCCAGGACATGGTGGACGCTATCAAATTGCTTGGCGTGGATGTCATGACCGGTCATTGGGAATTCACTTATGGCATGGATCGTTTGAACGAAATCCTGGAAAAAGACCTGAAAGGTAGCATCGATTTCGTCGCACAAAACGTGGTTGACAATGAATTTGAAGATCCCGTTTTCAAACCATATGTCATCAGGGAAATCAACAAAGTACCGGTGGCGATTATCGGCCAGGCGTTTCCTTACACACCGATTGCACATCCCAAGCACCTGGTACAAAACTGGCAATTTGGTATTCGCGAAGACCTCTTACAGCAAAATGTCGACAAAGCGAAAGCGGAAGGTGCGCAAGTTATCGTATTGCTGTCACACAATGGCATGGATGTGGACCTGAAATTGGCCAGCCGGGTTACTGGCATCGACTTTATATTGGGTGGCCATACCCATGACGCAGTTCCTGAACCGGTAATCATTTCCAATCCCGGTGGAAAAACCGTGGTCATTAACTCCGGCACCAATGGCAAATTTTTATCGGTACTGGATCTCAATGTACGCAATGGCCGTTTACGTGACTATAAATACCGATTAGTACCGGTATTCGCAAACCTACTTGAAGCCGACCCGGAAATGGAAGCTTACATACACAAAGTTCGCAAGCCGTTTCTGGATAAGCTGAATGAAACGCTAGCGATAACAGACGATTTGTTATATCGACGCGGCACATTTAACGGCACATTTGATCAGTTGATTTTAAATGCTCTACTTAAAAGCCAGGACGCTGAAATTGCCTTATCGCCGGGTTTTCGCTGGGGCACAACGATACTACCGGGCGCCAACATCACTATGGAAGATGTTATGGCGCAAACAGCCATCACCTATCCTCATGTTACGCGCAACGAAATGAGCGGCGAACGAATCAAATATATTCTAGAGGATCTTGCCGATAATCGATTCAGTCGCGATCCTTATCGTCAACAAGGTGGAGACATGGTCCGCGTCGGCGCACTGCAATATCGACTGAATCCGGCAGGTAAAATGGGCACACGAATCAGTGCCCTGACTTTAAACGGCAAACCGCTCCAGCCTAACAAGAAATACATCGTAGCCGGCTGGGCAAGCGTTCAAGATAACAAAAACAACGCGCCTGTCTGGGACGTAGTTAGTGACTATTTGCGAGATAAAAAATTCATCATGGTTAACGATGTCAATCAACCGACGTTACCTGACTTGACAGGAAATATGGGGTATCAGGCTCCGACAGCATGACGCTGTTGCAAAATAGCACAACGGTCATGTTACACACAATTGGACTGAAGCAACTTAAGAAGGTAGAACAGTATGGCACTCTCAAGACGCGAATTTCTGCAAATGATGATCGCAGCAAGTGCGGTCGGTATATGGACGCCGAAAAACTCATCTGCAGCCAGCGGCATGGAAAAAGCGCCAGGCATCATTAATTCCAGTTTACCGGGCGATGCCTACAACATTCCAAAATTCGGCAATGTATCGTTACTGCATTTTACCGACTGCCATGCCCAGTTGGTACCAACTTACTACCGTGAACCGGACATTCATATCGGAATCGGCAAGCTCATGAAGAATGAAGTGCCGCACCTGGTGGGTCATCATGTGCTGGAGCGCTTTAATATTCCCAAGCGTTCCAACCATGCCTATGCGCTATCATTCCTGGATTTCCCGGAACTCGCAGCCCGCTACGGTAAGACTGGTGGATTTGCCCATCTCGCCACGTTAGTTAAACGCATGCGTGCCGAGCGCCCCGGTGCATTATTACTGGACGGCGGCGATACCTGGCAAGGTTCCGCGACTTCGTTGTGGACCAACGCACAGGACATGGTCGATGCAGCTTTGATTTTAGGCGTTGATGTAATGACGGGCCATTGGGAATTCACCTATGGCGCTGAGCGTCTGAATGAAGTCCTCAACAATGATTTCAAGGATAAGATCGACTTCGTCGCGCAAAACGTGGTTGACCTTGAGTTTGAGGATGCGGTTTTTAATGATCGCACTATAAAGGAAATCAACGGCACCCGGGTCGCCATTATTGGACAGGCATTCCCCTACACTCCTATCGCCAATCCACGTTACTTTGTTGATGGTTGGCAATTTGGCATCCAGGAAGAAAGGCTGCAGCGCGCTGTTAATAGTGCGCGTGACGACGGCGCGGAAGTGGTTGTTCTCCTGTCACACAACGGAATGGATATCGACCTGAAACTTGCCAATCGAATTCGCGGCATCGATGCCATTATGGGTGGTCATACGCATGATGCAGTACCAACCGCCGTTGAAGTCGCCAATGCTGGCGGCAAAACACTGGTCATTAACTCAGGCACGTCTGGTAAATTTCTTTCTGTGCTTGATCTCGATGTCAGAAACGGCAAGATCAAAGGTTACAAATATCACCTGGTTCCCGTGTTCTCCAATCTGCTGGAACCAGATCCACAAATGGCGGCGCACATCGAAAAGGTACGCGCACCCTACGAAAAACAACTCAGTGAAGTACTGGCGGTCAATGAAGACATTCTCTATCGCCGCGGTACCTTCACCGGCACCTTTGATCAGATAATCGTGGATGCCTTAATGAAAACCCAGGATACCCAACTGGCATTTTCACCCGGCTTCCGCTGGGGAACTACCATCCTGCCAGGCAGCCCGATTACCGTGGAAGACCTGATGTCACAAACTGCAATTACCTACCCTTCCGTACGGCGCATGGACATGACTGGCAAACAGATTAAGGAAGTATTAGAAGACATTGCCGATAACCGCTTTAATCCCGATCCATACATGCAGCAAGGCGGCGACATGGTACGTATCGGTGGATTGAATTACACCATTGATCCCAATATGCGCAAAGGCAAGCGCATTCAGGAAATGGAACTGAATGGCAAAGCCATCAAAGCGAATAAAAAGTATGTCGTCGGCGCGTGGGCGGGTCTGGAGAAGGAACAGAAGGGCAAACCGATCTGGGACGTGGTGGCAGAATACCTGCGCGACCAGAAAGTCGTTAAGACGGTGCAGCTCAATACACCCAAACTAAAAAATGTTGCGGATAACAAAGGTGTTGCCGAGCACGTTCAATCCAATGCCCGTGCTTGAACGCTAAAACCAGCGGGGGATATGCGAACTAACATATCCCCAGCTTGCAAATCTCCAGCGCCGAACATTCATTACCACAGGCACCGCAATTATTGTTGTCATTATAAATATCAGTTTCGCAACCATTGCCTGCGGCTTTATCACAATCCGCAAAACCCTTACTACAGGAATCCACAGTTACAACAGAGTTTTTGCACAAACCTGTCCCATTGGGAATGGTAACCTTCAGCACCTCATCAATTCTGCCATCGCAATTATTGTCAGTAGCATCACAAAGCTCCTCCGCCCCCGGGTAAATCGCAGCATCACTATCGTTGCAGTCTTTCGCCGCTATCACGCCGTCTTTGTCCGCATCCTGACATTCAGGCAAGTGCGGAGAATCTTTGCATTTTGACAGCAGTGTCGCCTCAGGCGTAGGCGATACTGGTTGACCTTGCTGAGCAGTATCAGAGTCACAAAACGCAATTTTACCGAGATCGGTAATTTCACCCGCAGTAACAACAACATTGTTCGTTTCATGCACCAGTCTGCCATTGATTAAGTAATTCAGATTAAAGGCGCCCGCTGGCACACCTTCAAAGAGGAAATCTCCATCTTGCCCAAGATATGCGGAAAACTGGCGACCTGGTATAAAAACCTGCATACCCACATAGCCGCCTTGCGCACAATAATTTACCTGCCCTTTAATTGCTCCAGTCGTGTCGCTGTTGGCGTTGGCGCGCATCGGAACAATCACCAGCATCAGGACAGCAAAAATGGCTAACAATTCTCGCATTTTCCAGGTCATAGTAACTCTCGAATAATTTCTCTTAATATGGTAGCAGTGTTGTGGTTCATCTAGTTAGCAACTGCGGAAAGCCGTCCACTTCGCTCATGGTTTGCTGGCAGTCTCGTTAAAATAGGTTATCACGCGCCGTTCTTCATGTGATTGTTTTTGGTGCCTGGTACTGTAATTGAGCGTTCTTTGCAGCCAATTGCCGTGGGAATCGATTTCGTGATATGCATAATTTACCTGCTCGGGGATAACCTGATTGAATATGCTCGAATCCTTTACCTGCCGATTTTCATCAACCAGCAACCACAAATCATCGTACTTGTAATTGGTTATATGAAACAGGCGATTATTATGCGCATTATAACTCTCCACAGATTTCAATAGACCGTTATCATAGTAGCGATAGCGATATCCACCCCGACCGGTCATCTTTTGTGTATTCTGATGCTCCACGGACGACGACGTCACGCCATCAACGGTGCGGATAAAATAGCTCTCGCCCAGACCGTTATTGATATCGCCTTTGTTACTCCAGACCAGTTCGCCAAGATGATTAAACTCGCTGTAGCGTGGCATATCAATTTTTTCCACCGGGATTTGCACGTCAAACCAGCCGTTTTGTGTACTGACTTTGTTGCGCTTTACCCGGAAGCGGTCATTGTTTGTGTGATCTGTGTAATCGACGCGAACCAGTTGACCGGCTTCATAAATGTAATCAGTACTGCGCCATAGCTTTTCGTCGAGACGTGAAACAATCCGTTTCAGAGATTGATCCTGCAGATTATATTCATAGACTGTTTCGAATGCAGGCTGCGACTCAACCGCCACTCTCTGCTTGCGTGTTAAGCGGCCCTGCTGATTAAACCAGAGGCTCCAGCCATCACTTGCCACCTCGCCGGAACTGGTGCGCACCGGATGAACGTCGAGACGCGCCACCGCTCCTTTTAAACCGTAGTAACTTTTATGCGTTTCATCATTCCATTGCTGCAAACTGGCGCGCGGCTCAAAGTTAATACTATCCGCAGCAGGCCGGCGAGATTTTATATCATCCTGTTTTACCAGCCCCCCACAGGATACCATCAGCAGCACAACGAAACTGCAAGTCACCCATCGGCTAACATGCACAATATAATGTCTATTTACGAATTCCATGACCTTTCTCGAGCAAGTACAGGCTAAAAATAAACAAGGCAACAATGAAGATTAATATGATGATATAGGAGGTGACGATACTTATATCGGAAGCACCCAATATTCCGTAGCGAAATGCATTCACCATATACAGAATAGGATTCACTAATGACACGTTTTGCCAGAACTCCGGCAATACCGAGATCGTGTAAAAAATTCCTCCCAGGTAAGTAAGTGGCGTTAACACAAAGGTGGGAATTATTGAGATATCATCAAAACTCCTGGCAAATACCGCATTGATGAAGCCGCCCAATGCAAACAATATGGCAGTTAAAATAGCGATGGTCAAAACCACCATGATATTCGCTATACCAACATTGGAGAAAAACATCGCCACGACAGTAACGGCGATACCGCATGACATGCCGCGCGCCACGCCACCGGCAACAAAACCCAATAGAATTATGTAGTTCGGTACCGGCGATACCAGCATTTCCTCGATATTTTTCTGGAACTTGGCGCTAAAGAACGAAGAAACCACGTTGGCATAGGAATTGGTAATGATAGACATCAGGATCAATCCGGGAATGATATAGTCTATGTAGCGAAAACCATCCATGTCACCAATCTGCTTGCCAATCAGATTCCCGAAAATCACAAAATACAGCGCCGTGGTGATCATCGCCGGTAAAATGGTCTGAATCCAGATGCGGCTGAAACGCCTTATCTCCTTGATCAAAATGGTAAGAAAGGCAACGTACTGTTCACGCAGCGTCATGGGCTTTTACCGTTCCATTGCGTGCATTACTTTCTGAAACCAAATGCATGAACAGCTGCTCAAGGCGATTGGTTTTATTGCGCATGCTTTTTACGTGAATATTGTGTTTGCTAAAATGTTCGAATAATACGTTGCAACTTTTGGTCTTGTCGATCTCCACTTCTATCGTGGTCTCATCGATGGGAGTAATATGAAATCCTTCAATCACCGGAAATTCTGTCGTCTCCGCTTCCAGATCCAGAATAAAAGTCTCGAAATGCAGTTGCCTTAACAGGGACCGGATCGAGGTATTTTCGATTAATTGCCCGTGATCAATGATAGCAATATTACGACACAGATTTTCCGCTTCTTCCAGGTAATGCGTCGTCAGGATAATCGTTGTGCCATTGGCGTTTATTTCCCGCAGGAACTTCCACATGCTGTGCCGGATTTCAATATCAACGCCGGCCGTTGGTTCATCGAGAATTAACAGTTTGGGTTCGTGCACCAGGGCGCGCGCAATCATCAAGCGGCGCTTCATGCCACCCGATAAATTCCGCGCCTGCTCACGCCGCTTGCCCCAGAGATCCAGCTGTTTAAGATAGCGCTCCGCGCGTTGCTCGGCAATTTTATGCTCGATACCGTAGTAACCAGCCTGGTTCCAGAGTATTTCCTGCACCGGCTCAAAGACATTAAAGTTAAATTCCTGCGGCACCAGACCTAGATAGCTTTTCGCTGCAGCGAAATTTTTATCGATATCATGGCCAAAGATCTCTACCGTGCCGCCGCTTTTATTAATTAACGAGGCAATAATCCCGATGGTGGTGGATTTACCGGCGCCGTTCGGGCCAAGCAAGGCAAAGAAATCACCCTGCTGCACATCCAGGTCTATACCTTTCAACGCCTCAAAACCATTGGCGTAGGTTTTCTTCAATCCCCTGATCGATAACGCAGTAGTCATATCTATAAAATGAAATTAATGAATATCAAACACAAATTGCTACTTGTGCACTGGATGATATGGTGTATGGCGGATTTTATCGTGGTCAACCATCCGGTATTTTACGAAGTCTTTTTCCTGCTCAAAATGCATAAACGGGTTGCCTTCGACCTGTTCCTTAAGGGTTGATATCTCTCGATCGGCATAGTTATGACCGGGATACAAAATGGTATCCATGGGCAACTCAGTGCGCAGACGTTTCAGGGTTTGAAACATCTCATGAGGATCACCACCCGCTAAATCACACCGTCCGCAACCAAACACAAACAACGTATCGCCCGCAATCAGATTATTGCCCACATGATAGCAGGCAGAACCAGGCGTATGACCTGGCGTATGTAGAATACTGATTTCGGTGTTACCAACTTTAATCACATCACCGCCATGATGTAGATTGGTAGCATCCTTGTACTCGCCCCAAAATTCCGCTTCGGCTTTCAGCAAATGCACTTCCGCATCGTATTCAGCTAAAATCGCATCGATACCGTTGATATGGTCGTAGTGACTATGAGTTAACAGGATATCGGTAATGGTCACGCCGTTTTGTTTTGCCCGCGCAATGATCTCACTGGCTTCCCAGGCGGGATCCACCACAGCCGCGCGCCCCGTGGTCTGATCTTTAATCAGGTAAATAAAATTCTCCATGGGCCCCAGTTCCATCATTTCGATTTTGAAGCTCTGCGCGTCACCGGACATAATAAAACTCCTTAATTTTATTGGGGACTCGATTTGACCATTGATCTATATTGGGGTTGCATCGTAAACGCCGCACAAGCACAAGGGTGCCTGACCACGCTCATTGTACAACGCACCTTCGGAAAATTGTCGTTGAAGTTGTAGCCACCGTTACTATGGATTTTTTCTCGCGACTTTTCAACTGCTTATAACCTAACCTGAATTAACACAAGTAATACCAATGCACCGGCTCTTTGAATAATAGAACAAGCACAGCAGCCCTCTAGCCGCGCAAATCCCGCTATAATACCGCCATGCCATCACCCGCATTGTCATTATCGATAATTATTCCGGCACTGAACGAAGCCCATAATCTACCCGTATTGCTGCAGGATCTTTGCGCACAGGAGAACATTCAATTTGAAACCATTATTGTCGACGGCGGTAGTAACGACAATACCGCGGCACTTTGCGAAGACTTCCCCGACAAGAACCGCATTAGATTGAAGGTTCTGTCGTCCCCGGTGGGACGCGCAATCCAGATGAATCAGGGTGCAAAAAGTTCAGCCGGCACTGATTACCTGTTTTTGCATGCAGATACTCGCATCCGTAACACCCAGTTACTTTACAGGGCACAACAGTCTATTCACAACGCGCGCCTTGAGTCTCCAGACCTTCGCATCGCCGGACATTTTCCACTACGCTTTACATCCAACGTCGGCAGCAACCACTATTATTTTTATGAGTGCAAAACCTACCTGAACCGGCATGATACCATTAACGGTGATCAAGGCTTGTGGATTGCCAGGGACTACTTCACGCAGTTGGGTGGTTTCGATGAATCCTTACCTTACATGGAAGATGCACGGCTGGCACTGAAAATTTTCGATACAGGCAAATGGATCACGTTACCAGGTGAAATCGAAACCTCGGCACGGCGTTTTAAAACCGAAGGATTTAAAGAACGCCAGATACTGAATTCTTTTTTATGTAACTTTAATGCCATGAGAGTCGACGAGTTCTTTACTTCTGCCATTGATGTCTATCGCACACAATCCGCAGCAACAAGACTTTCCCTGAGACCATTCTTGAAACTGGCGCACCGGCAAATGAATGGCGATGGTTTTGTAATAGCACTCAAACGCTGGTATCAGACCGGTGCTTATATCGCGCATAACAGCTGGCAACTGGCATTCGCGTTAGACTGTAAACGCGCAAAAAGACAAGGACTGGCACCCGGAGAATTCGATGCACGGTCACTGGCATTTTACGATCGGCACGTCGCGCACATTACTCACTGGCCGATTATTAAATTTATTACTGCCATACTCACAATTATCTGGTTTTATAGCCTGTTCCTGACACGATGATTATTCATGCCGACATGGATGCATTTTACGCATCCGTTGAATTACTCGACAAACCACACCTGGTTGATAAACCGGTAGCAGTGGGCGGCCCGTCCAGAACTCGTGGCGTCATCTCGGCAGCCAATTACATTGCCCGTCAATATGGCGTACACAGTGCGTTGCCATGCGCCATCGCCAGTCGGCGCTGCCCTGATTTGGTATTATTAAAACCGCGCATGGCACTTTATGCCGCTTATTCCCGCAAGATCAGAGATATTTTTTACCGCTATACTCCATTGATCGAACCCCTGGCACTGGATGAAGCCTTCCTGGACGCCAGCGCCAGCGAAAAACTCTTCGGGTCTTCGGAGCAGATCGCAAAACGCATCAAGCAGGAAATAAAAACCGAATTGAAACTGACCGTCTCCGTTGGTATTGCACCGAACAAATTCATCGCAAAAATTGCTTCGGATGTTCAAAAACCGGACGGGTTTGTTGTGGTACAGGAAAATGAAATACAGGATTTTCTGGACCCATTGCCGATTACCCGCATCTGGGGTATCGGTAAAGTCACGGCCGCACGGTTGCATGAGCAAGGGATAAAATCAATCAAAGAGTTACGACAATTATCGGAGAAACAACTGCAGACGTGGTTTGGTAAACACGGCTCTCATCTTTGGCAATTATCCCATGGCATTGATAAGCGCAAGGTGGTTAGCGATAGCCAGGCAAAATCCATTTCGCACGAAACAACCTTTGACATCAACCTGGATAATCTGGATCTCGTTCAAGCCGCGCTATTGCACCTGACCGAACAGGTTGCCGCAAGACTGCGTCACGCTGAGCTAAAGGGCCGAACAATATCCATCAAGGTGCGTTATGCAGATTTCAAAACCATTACGCGATCACACTCCATTGAAGACGCAACCGATAGCACCAACCAGATATGGAAAATTGTAAAAGACATCCTGCTCAGCAAAGTAGCGCAAAAAAAATACGGCATTCGATTACTGGGCGTCGGCGTGAGCCACTTTAATACCGAACCTATGCAGTCTGCAGATCAACTCAACCTGTTTGATAACACCGCTATCGATATGCCAGCCAGAGATTCATCCATCGATCAACTGACCGACAACATTAATCAACGTTTTGGTAATAACACCCTGACACGGGGAACAACCATAAAAAACCGGAATGAATAGCCTATTGCCCAAGGCTTAGGAATGGTTTCAGCGAGACGTAAAGAATAAATAAAATAGCGGCGATATAGAGCAGCAATTGCAGAGGCTTTTCCCTGACAACATCAATAAATGTACGTTGTTGCCCGGTACGTGTTAATTCTTCATATTCTCGTCTGGCATTAATGGCTCGTTGTTCCTCGTAAACATCGATAAGCTGGCGCGCTTCCTCCAGCCGTTCATCAGTACGCAACCAGAAAGCCCCTGCCGATATACCCCAATTACCCGGACCAGTCTCATAAAATTCTATATGATGCTTATCCAGCAATTCGCGCAACTCTTGCGCTTCATCATCGGGGACATGGCGAAGTGAATACAGACGAACCGGCATAATACTAGATAGTCATCAATTTTTTATATCAAGCGCATACTTTATTTCAGAGGACAGGCGTTCCACGCAATTGCCACCCTCCTCGATCGCGGTGCTCGCCCGATGAAATTCCAGCAAGCCGATTTTTGATAACTTGGGTGCAAGCAAAATATCCGGCGGATCCCCGGCCATGCGGCTGCGCGTGATACGATCCTGGGTAATATTGATGGAACCGGCAATTGCGTCAAACAGGCCCGGAGATTTTTCCTCGTCATTATTCTCTGGAAAAATCGACTCCGAATACTCTTTAATACTTTTTATAAATCGATCAGCAATGCCATAGTTAACTTCCACTTCCGGCTTTTTGGCCAGGTGTTTCCCCACAATATCACCATTTAAATTCACGGCAATGACAATATCCGCACCAAGAGCACGGCAAATGGATACCGGCACCGGATTGACCAGCCCTCCATCGATTAGCCAGCGGCCTTCATTTTGAATAGGTGGAAACAATCCCGGCAAAGACATTGAGGCCCACACAGCCTGTAACACGGGGCCACTGGTAAACCATATCTCACGGCCTTTTTCGAGGTCAGTGGATACTGCCGCAAAGGTTTTATCCAGATCCTCAATACTGACTTTCTCATCACAGACATAACTTTTTAAAAAACTCTGTAAATGATCTGCATCCACAAAACCATTCATCGACCAGTTTAATTCAAGAAACCGCGCCACTTCCATTTTGGTGAGTTTCAATAACCAGTCTTCCAGCTTTTCCAGGTTACCCGAACAATATGAGGCACCCACCAACGCACCAATAGAACAACCGCACACAATATCCGGCTCGACCCCCATCTTGCACAGCGCCTTAATAACGCCAATATGACTCCAGCCGCGCGCGGAGCCACTGCCCAGCGCGAGACCAATCCGACTTTTATTTTGCGATTTATTTTTTGCCATAGGATGCGTTTGTCACTATCTACCAAACAAATTATTCGTCATCACGCTGCGTAGCAACAGATGCAAGTTCGCCTTCATAGTCAACGCTGACCAGAAACACAATCGGTTGACAACAAACATAACAGTCCTCGATATATTGCTGGCTGCCAGCGGAGGTGTCAATCGTGGCTTCGAACGGCTCACCACAGTAGGGGCAGCTAACGGTACGTGACTCCAACATAACACGATAATCTACTTATAATTGTCAGGCAAGGTGCTGCTTCAGTTCGTCTTGCTTGATGGGATAGGCGATTGCCACAAAGTTTTTAAACATCGCCTGTAGTTTCTGCAGCTGATGCTGATATTCTTTTTCGTAAAACACAATTACGCGAATATTCTTGGCATCAGTTTGCTGCATGCGCTCCACCGTCGCCAGCAACGATTCAAGAGAGCTGGTACGGTCACGAAAGTTGGATTGATAGTTGAATTCTGCCACGATGACATCCGGCTTTTCCTTGCGCACCACGCCCATTGCCTTACGCATAGCATGCTCCATCCACACCATGTAACCACAGGATTCATAGAGCGGTTTAAAGTTGGGATAACCGCCTTGCTCGACAATCGCCAGCAGCTTCTTCTTTTTAGCCAATTTACGACTCGCTGTTCTAGCCCAGGCTCTTGGATGCTATTTCATAAACATCCTTCGATAAGCCAGGTTCGGCAATAATGGCATCCAGTTGTTGTTTCATCAATTGCTGCCGCTCTTCATCATACTTTTTCCACAAGGTGTACACGGTGGCCAGACGCGCGGCGATCTGTGGATTTAACTTGTCGATTTCCAGAATTTTACCAGTGAAAAAGCGATAACCTTCGCCACTCAAGTCATGGAACTGGGCAGGATTACCGTGACCGAAAGCGCCAATGAGCGCGCGAATCTTGTTGGGATTTTTCAGGGTGAACGCTTCGTGGTTAATAAGCTGCTTGACCCGCTCCAGTGTGCCGGGTAACCGGGATGTCGCCTGGATACCCAGCCATTTATCCACGACCAGCAATTCATTTTTCCATTTGTCGTAAAATCCATCCAATGCCAGCTCGCGCTGCGGACAATCATTGTTGGCCAGCGACACCAGGGCCGCCATCACATCGGTCATATTATTACCTTCGCTGAATTGCAGGTAACACATCTCATAAATTGCGCTATCGCCTGTCTCCATCAAATAACCCAGACAGGTATTCTTCAAGGCACGCTTTTTCACGTGCCTCTGATCGATACTGTATTCCCCGCGAATCATGTTGTCCTGGTAAACCTGCAACAGCTGATCCTTTAAACTGTTCGCAAGCGTTTCGCGTATAAAACGACAGACTTTGTGAATGGCGACAGGGTCGATAGGAGAAACAAATTCCGCGATATAACTTTCCGACGGCAGGCTAATGGCTTGTGCCGCCAGTGACTTATCCAGTTCGCCATCCTCCAGCATTGAACGATAAGCTTCGATAAATGGTTCTGGAAGATAGAGCGGCCGGTGCTGCTGCAGGTCTTCCACCAGTTGTTTTATGATCTTGACTGCTAATTGCTGGCCTGCGTCCCAACGATTAAACTCATCGCTATCGTTAGCCATAAGGAAATAACGTTCCTTGTCTTTTAAATCCAGATTCACTTTCACCGGCGCCGAGAATCCGCGCAATAACGACGGCACTGGCTCACAATCAACATTGATAAACGAAAAGCTCTCATCCTGTTCTTTGAGATGCAGGACTCGCGTACCTTCGATTGCCGTGGACTCATCCTTTAACTGCATGGGCATATCCTTACCCTGCTTATCCAGCAAACCGATCGCCAGGGGAATATGATACGGTTCCTTTTTCTCCTGACCTGGCGTAGGCGGGCAGATTTGCTTAATGTTCAGGGTGTAAGTTTTGCCGGCAGCATCATAACTGCGGCTAACGTGCAGCTCGGGCGTACCGGCCTGGCTGTACCAGCGTTTAAACTGAGTTAGATCCACCCGGCTGGCATCCTCCAGGGCTTTGACAAAATCATCACAGGTAACCGCCTGACCATCATGACGCTCGAAATATAAATCGGTGCCTTTGCGAAATTTTTCCGGCCCCAACAAATGATGCAGCATGCGCACGACTTCCGCGCCCTTGTTATACACAGTGACGGTGTAGAAATTATTTATTTCCACGTAGGAATCGGGTCGAACCGGGTGCGCCATGGGGCTAGCATCTTCGCGAAACTGGTGGGTACGCAGAATATTAACATCGCTAATGCGTTTCACGCCACGCGAACTCATATCCGCGCTGAACTCCTGATCACGAAACACGGTAAAACCTTCCTTAAGACTCAATTGAAACCAGTCGCGGCAAGTCACCCGGTTACCGGACCAGTTGTGAAAATATTCATGTCCGATGACACCTTCGATCCCGTCATAGTCGTTATCGGTGGCAGTCTCCGGTTTCGCCAGCACATACTTGGAATTGAATACATTCAATCCCTTGTTTTCCATGGCGCCCATGTTGAAATCATCTACGGCAACGACCATGTAGATATCCAGATCGTATTCCCGGCCATAAACTTCTTCATCCCATTGCATTGCCTTCTTCAGGGAACGCATGGCATGATCGCACTTGTCGATGTTATGGGACTGCACGTAAATATGCAGTACCACCTCGCGACCGGACATGGTAGTAAAACTGTCTTCAATTCTTTGTAAATTACCTGCCACCAGTGCAAATAGATAGGTGGGCTTGGGAAACGGGTCTTCCCATTTCGCCCAATGTTTACCGGGGTCGCCGTCAACTTCACCCTGCTCAATCAGATTACCGTTGGATAGTAGAACGGGGAACTTGCTTTTATCCGCGGCAATTGTTGTGGTGTATTTCGCCATCACATCCGGGCGGTCGTACATATAAGTAATGCGCCGGAATCCTTCCGCCTCGCATTGAGTGCAAAAATTTCCACTGGAAATATATAAACCGTTAAGGCTGGTATTGGCTTCCGGATTGATTTCATTTTCCACATGGAGAGTAAATGCCTCCGGCACGCGATGGATCGTTAACTCTTCCTCCCCCACCTGGTAATCTTGCTCACTCAGCGGCTGGTCGTCGATGGCCAGTGAAAGCAGTTTGATATCTTCGCCATGCAGCACAATAGGTTGCGATTCACTCACTCCATCCCGCCGGCGCACACCCAACCGGGTCTTCACTCTGGTCGCCGTTTCATGCAGTTCAAAATGCAGGTCGACGGTATCAATCAGGTAATCTGCCGGCCGGTATTCAGAAAGATAAATCGGACGTGGTGCTTGTGGATCTTTGGCCATATCAATTCCCGTGGTTTATTAATGAATCGCTGATAAAAACTTGTATCAGAGATGACATTTTAGCTCACCGCCGGGTTCAATCCAGCGGCGAATTTGCGCTAGAATACCACACCAACGCTACGACAAATAAGAGAAAACCATGACAGCCAACGACTTATGCCCCTGCGGCTCGGGAAATCCCTATCAAAAATGTTGTGAACCATATATCACCGGTGCCGAAATACCAGTTACCGCGGAAGCGTTAATGCGCTCGCGTTATGTAGCTTATAGCCAGCAAAATAACCAGTACATTCTCGATACCTGGCATTCCTCCACCAAACCCGATGACGCCAAACCGGCGGAAGACCCTGACGTACAATGGGTTGGTTTAAAAATTCTCCACACTGAAGACGGCGGCCCCAATGACGACCGTGGCATTGTAGAGTTCCGGGCGCGTTGCCGCGTCAAGGGTGAAGCCGGCGGACTGGATGAGTCCAGTGAATTTGTCAAAGAAGACGGGCGTTGGTATTACGTTGATGGTTTTGCTATCAAGCCGCAAAAAACCGCGCATTTAAAAGTGGGTCGCAATGATCCCTGCCCTTGTGGTAGCGGGAAAAAATACAAAAAATGTTGCGGCAAAGCTGCATAGCCAAATACCATCAAAAATACACCGCTCATCATGACGCACAAAACAAAAACCCTGTTAAACGTTATGGCGTTGGGCGCTTATCCGGATTTTACCTCTCTTTACCGCCAACACGGATTCGAGATTATTAACGCCAAAACACTGCGCAAGGCGCTCGCACTCATCAAGCAAGTCGCACCTGATGTAGTCGTGGCAGAATTCGTTTACGCGCCTACCTATGGTTCGCAGCTCAGCAATTTCGAATCGCTGTTTGCGGCAGCGCAAAATTTTGCGCCACACGCGCATTTTATCGCGTTGCTCCATCACAACGATCTCGTGCATCTGGAAAAAGTAAAAGGGCCTGGGCAGACTTGTTCAATGCTGTTTTTTCCGGTGTCAATGACAGATATGGATAACTGCCTCACCACCATCAATAAGCTGAAGTAGCTATTAGGCTTGGGTCAACAACTCAGTTTCCGTCATATCTCCCGAAGTATCAATGCGTACGCCAACCACGTCAGGACGCCGTGACTTGATATAACCGGCCATCAACATCAACAGGGTTTCATTTTCCGCACTGATGGCATCCAGGATTTTATTGGCCGCAATCTGGCAACGTTCTTCGGAGTTCGGATTATCAATCCAGGTACGGCTCATCTGCCAGCCCTGATCCATGTCACTATCCATTTTTTGAAAAAAGTCCTCGCCCTCCTTTACGATGTTGTCGGGCAAATCCAGTGTCTTGGTAACGTCATCGATATAAACTGTCAATTGCATGGTAATTCCTTAACGATATTTTTGAAAAACGCTTACATGGCTCAGTAGTGTAACAACTAATCGCTATAAAAACGCGTATGTTGCATTAATTGCCGTACTTTCACCACTCGGCAAAGGGCATTCATCGCATAACGACTTACGCGAATTTCCAGCCATGCTAACCGGTATATTATTCAAGAAAAACCTCTGCATGCCGTTATTTTTAGCGGAAAACCTGATTGCTCGTCTTGTTTTTCGCTACCCAGCAAGCAACAGGCACGAGGTTATTAACCCTTTAATTACAGCAAGTTAAGACTCTCATTGGAACATAGCAGTAATCTTCAGCATGGATACCAGTAATCCCCGGGAAAATAGCCAATATACCCTGCTCATCGTCGACGACAATGAAATGAACCGCCAGTTAATGGCGTTGCAGTTCAAGCGTGCCGGTTATAACGTGATGCTGGCGGAAAATGGTTATCAGGCACTGGAAAAGATCGAAGCCATACCGTTTGATCTGGTGCTGCTGGATATTATGATGCCTGGCATCAGCGGCCTGGAGACACTCGAGGAAATTCGCAAACAACATACCCTGATCAGCCTGCCGGTCATTATGGTTACCGCTGACGACCTGGAACAAAGTGTCATCACAGCGCTGGAACTGGGTGCCAACGATTACCTGACCAAGCCCCTCAATATACAAGTCGCCCTGGCGCGCATAAAAACTCAGTTGGCCCTGAAAGACCTTGCAGCACTGAAAGACGAATTCGTACGCTTTGCCAGTCATGACCTGAAAAAACCCCTGATCGTCATGATGGACATTGTGTCTGAACTAAAAAAGAGCCTGACACCAGGCACGACGGTTGCTGATGATCTTCCGGAACTGGTTGACCTGATCACGCGCACCGGGGAAAACATGCAACAGGTTATCGCCGGTTTCCTCAATACGGAATCACCGACCGCCGCGACCCCGGAGCCTAAATACAAGAAGATATTACTCAACGATATCGTGGATAAGTCCTTACAGGCCAACGAGAGCTACGCACGCAAAAAGGGGGTCAGACTGAAAAAAGAACTGGCTAATGATTTGCCTGCTATTGACGCGGATGAGTTTCGTTTATCACAAGTGCTGGATAATCTCATTGGTAATGCCATGAAATTCAGCCCACGGGAAACTACCACCACCGTGCGCACCCTCGCGGATGAAAACTATGTCTATGCTGAAATATGCGATGGAGGTCCCGGCTTAACGGAAGAAGACATGAAAAAACTGTTCACCCGTTATGCCAAGTTAAGCAACCGGCCAACGGGCGGTGAATCCAGCAGCGGCATTGGTTTATCCATGTCAAAACAATTTATTGAATTGCACAAAGGACAAATTGGGGTACGCAACAATCCGGAATCGGGCGCAACTTTCTGGATCTGCATCCCCATTAAACACTAGTATAAGTCACTATGCCACGATGTTGCGTGGCTCGCCTTTCCTGAACGCTGCAATATTTTTCACGATTTCATCAATCACGCGTTGCCGGGCTTCCACGCTAGCCCAGGCAATATGCGGCGTGACAATCAGATTCGGTAATTCAACTTCCAGTAAAGGATTACCCTGCGTCGGCGGTTCATTGCCAAGCACATCAAAACCCGCTCCGCCTAACTTGCCCGATTCAAGCGCAGTTACCAGGGCGGTTTCATTGACAATACCACCGCGCGCAGTATTGATCAGCAGCGCGCCTGACTTCATTAATGCGAGTTCTTTTTTATCAATTAAGTTACTGGTGTCCGCCGTTAACGGACAGTGTAGACTCACCACGTCGGATTCGGACATCAGCTTTTCAAACGTTACCCTACCCTCTCTAGGGGCCACACCCTTCCTGTCGGCAATCAGAACACGCATACCAAACGCTTCGCCCACCGTTGCTACTGCCTGGCCTAACACACCATAGCCAATGATTCCCAGCGTTTTACCTGCCAGTTCCCTGACGGGGTAATCGAGCAGACAGAAAAACTCACTTTGTTGCCAACGTCCGTCGCGGATGGCGGCCTGGTACTGATTTAACTTGCGGCTTAATGCCAGTATCAGACAAAACACATGCTGCACTACTGAAGGCGTCGCATAGTTAGTGACATTAGTAACGCAAACGCCAAGTTCTGCTGCCGCCTCAAGGTCGATATTATTGATCCCTGTTGCCGCGACACAAATCAGTTTGAGCTGATTCGCCTGCGCTATATGTCGCTTTTGCAGGCTGACTTTATTGGCAACAACAATATCGGCATCCTGAATTCTCGTCTGGATTTCATCATCATGCGTATTGTCGTAGTATTGCCAATAATCAACCACAGATTCCAGCCCGGAAAAATCTATATCCCCAATGTCAATGGATTTTACATCCAGCACGACGCCTTTCATGTTATTTTTCCCATGCAGTTGGTTTTCAACGGCTGATAATAACACTAAAATTAACATCGTCAGCATATACTAATCGATTACCCATGAACCTTGATTCCAGCCAATTTAACATCCGCACACCCGCTAGTTGGCCTATGCGGGCTAAACAGTTATACAGCTTCTTAATAACCACTCTGTTAACCACAATTGTGACGCCGCAAATCTGTTTCGCCTTTCATCTGCCATTATGGGAACTGGGAATGGGTATCGGCACGTTAAATGCGCCACACTATCGTGGCTCAAAAACCGAGGCGAATATCTTTTTACCGGTACCCTACGGTATATATCGTGGAGACATCCTGCGCGTGGACAGAGAGGAAGGTGTGCGCGGTATGTTGTATGAAAGCAAAAACCTCAATCTCGACTTAAGCTTTGCAGGTAACATACCGGTTCCCGATGCCGAGGACAGCGCCAGAGCAGGCATGCCGGGACTGGACCTGCTGGTTGAATTTGGTCCGGAACTGGAACTCAATTTATGGCGCTCTGAGAAACGCGACCAGAATCTCTGGTTTAAAATCCCTTACCGTTTTGTGTTTTCTGTCGGCGACCCCCTCATGGCATACCAGGGTTGGACTTTGTCACCCTATATCAATTATAAAATAAACGTGCGACAATCCAGCGCGCTCATACGCTACAGTATTAGCCTGGGGCCAATATTTGCAGGCAGTAAATATCACAATTATTTCTATGAAGTAAAACCTGAATACGTAACTGGTGACCGGCAGGCTTATAGCGCCGACTCAGGTTATAGTGGCAGCCGTGTCACTATTTCCGTAGCCAGGAATGCAAAAAAATATTTTGCTGGCATATTCGCTCGTTACGACAATCTTGACAATGTAGTATTTGCTGACAGCTCGCTGGTTGAAACGAACGACTATTTTATTTTTGGCATTGCGTTTGCCTGGATATTCGTCACGTCGGACTCTAAAGTACCCCACTAACTATTACCAGGACAGCCAGTGTACCAAAAACTCCAACAACGACTTGCAGCACTGCAAAACATCAACATGCAATTCTTATTGCAAGAGCGCAAGATAGGCATTGAAAAAGAGTGTTTGCGTGTTAACAAGGAAGGTAAAATTTCCGATACGCCTCATCCACCCTCGTTGGGAGCTGCACTGACGAATCCCTATATCACCACGGATTATTCGGAAGCCTTGCTGGAATTGATTACCCCGCCCTCTAGTTCAGTCCCCCAGACCTTGGACTTTCTGCGGGATACACAGAAATTTGTTTACACCCAGCTGCAGGATGAAATCCTGTGGTGCACCAGTATGCCATGCGTGCTGGCAGGAGAGGAAAGCATTCCGATCGCACAATACGGTTCCTCGAACGCTGGAATTATGAAAACGGTTTATCGCCGCGGTCTTGGCCATCGTTATGGCAAAATGATGCAGGTGATAGCTGGCATTCATTATAATTACTCACTCCCAAATTCCTTCTGGAATGAATTCCAGCAACTGGAGAAAGACACCCAACCGCTGCAGGATTTTATTTCCGAATCTTACTTCAAGCTGATTCGTAACCTGCAACGTTTCGGCTGGCTGGTACCGTATTTGTTTGGCGCATCCCCCGCGGTATGTCGCAGCTTTATGGATGGTATCGAAAAGATACTGGAGCCGTTCGATGAATATACTTATCATCATCCCTATGCCACGTCTCTGCGCCTGAGTGATATCGGCTATCAAAATTACAAGGAGGGCAAATCAGGCATTAAAGCCAACTATGATAACCTCGCCTCCTATGTTAAATGTCTGAGACACGCCATCGAAACGCCATCACCGGAATATGAAAAATTTGGCGTGAAAACTGGCTCCGGCTACGAACAACTCAATGCCAATTTATTGCAGATTGAAAATGAATACTACAGCACGATTCGGCCCAAGCAGCTCACCGGTACCTATGAAAAACCCACGACTGCCCTGACCAAACGTGGTGTGGCATACATTGAACTGCGTTCCCTGGATGTCAACGTTTTTGAACCGCTGGGTATCAGCGAATCACAGATGTATTTCCTGGAGGCGTTCCTGTTATTTTGTCTGTTACATGACAGTCCAGCTATTAGCGCCGACGAGCGCAAGGAGATAGACCACAACCAAAGCAGCACTGCCCATCATGGCAGACAACCCGGCCTGAAATTACAGCGCAACGGCAAACCGATATTACTTTGCACCTGGGCTACCGAACTGTTTAATACCATGGTTGATGTATGCCGACTCCTGGATCGAACTCACAGTGATACGTGCTACACATCGGCATTAAAGACCTACTACGAGATGGTGGAAGATCCGGATTTAACGCCGTCGGCAAGAATTCTTCAGCAAATGCAGGACAATGGCGAACCGTTCTTTCCTTTTTCCATGCGCCACGCCGAACAACATGCACGTTATTTCCAATCGTTGCCCCTTGGCGATGAGCGGTTGCAGTTTTTCCAACAGGCCGCAGCTGAATCCATTGCCAAGCAACAGCAAATGGAAGCTAACAATACACTGGATTTCGATGAGTTCCTGGCGCGTTATTTCGCCGAAACCCTGGAAGTGGATAAGGAACATTTACACTTCTAGTCCGCGGCAATCCAGATGGAACTAAAAATTACCATTGAAATCACATTTCTCCTGTAACATTCGGGAAACCATTGCATCTAACTGTGTAGCTGATTAAGAACAACCTTCAACATGGATACAAACATGAGCAAACTGCTGAAAACATTCTGCACTATGGGTCTGCTATTATTAAGCTTACCCGTAATCGCCACTGAAAATTTCGATGACTTTCAAGGTAACCAGAAAAGCATCGCAGATTACACAGGCAACGGTAAATGGCTGGTGGTCATGCTCTGGGCCTCGGATTGCCATGTTTGTAACCAGGAAGCACACCAGTACATCAAGTTTCATCAGGAACACGTTGGCAAAGACGCCCAGGTATTGGGAATTTCCCTGGATGGCATGGCAAAAAAAACTGACGCCCAGGAGTTTATCAAACGCCATCAGGTCAACTTCCCCAGCCTGATTGGCGAACCGGAAAAAGTCGCTTCCATGTACCAGGAACTCACCGGTGATACCTGGATAGGCACTCCCAGTTTTATGGTATATACACCCAAGGGAGAGTTGCTGGGTGCTCAGGCAGGCGCGGTACCGGTATCAGTAATTGAATCTTTTATTGAAAGAGAATCCGCTGCGGCGCAACCAAAAAGCTAATGTTGTATCCATTGGTCCAGTCGTATCTCACAAAGTGAGAACGCCAGCTCGTCATCTACTTTACTGATTTTTATTGATCAGAAAACAATCCAATCCTACCTAACCCTTACAGAAAACAGGGTTAATGTTTGGCAAAAATTAGCCGACTAGTAGGTTTTTTGGTGCTAATTATGCTTCCGCATCTTGACAGTGGCCCAACTACAACGTATTTCTAATAAAGCGTGAAATTTCAAATAGTTGGAAAAATAACATAACTTACTGATTTTAAAGAAAAATAGATGGGAAAATCCTTAGTTATTGTCGAATCGCCCGCCAAGGCCAAGACAATTAATAAATATCTGGGTAAAGACTTCGTCGTCAAATCCAGCATTGGGCACATCCGTGACTTGCCAACCAGCGGCAGTGATAGCGGCAAATCGTCTTTGACCCCTTCGGAGCGGGCCAAACTGGCCGCTGAATCCCGCAAGCTTCCCAAAGAAGAGCGCGAAGCGCGCAAAAAAGTCCGCGCGCGCGAATCATTGATAAAGCGCATGGGCATCGACCCGGAAAATGGCTGGAACCCACAATATGAAATTATGCCGGGCAAGGAAAAAGTCATCGACGAGTTAAAAAAACTCGCCAAGGACGCAGACGCTGTCTACCTGGCCACTGACCTTGATCGCGAAGGAGAGGCCATCGCCTGGCATTTGCGCGAAGCCATCGGCGGGGAGCCGGATCATTTTAAACGTGTGGTCTTCAACGAAATCACCAAGAAAGCTATCGAGCAGGCCTTTGCGCAACCCTCGGATCTCAACCTGGACCAGGTTAACGCGCAGCAAACCCGCCGTTTCCTGGATCGGGTGGTGGGTTACATGGTGTCACCACTACTATGGAAAAAAATTGCCCGCGGCTTATCCGCAGGTCGCGTGCAATCGGTCGCGGTGCGCCTGATCGTAGAACGCGAGCGAGAAATCAATGCCTTTGATCCCGAAGAATACTGGGAAGTGCATTGCAATCTGAATCCCCCAAAGGGCGAAGAACTGCGCGTGCCGGTAGTGAAATATCAGGGCAAGGAGTTTCGTCCGGGTAATAAAGAACAAACTGATGTAGCACTCGCAGTACTGGAAAAGGCTAAATACATAGTCAGTGCCAGGGAGACCAAACCGTCCAGCAGTAAACCCAAAGCACCATTTATCACCTCGACTTTACAGCAAAGCGCCAGCACCAGACTCGGTTTTGGTGTGAAGAAAACCATGCTGATGGCACAACGCCTGTACGAAGCTGGTTACATCACTTACATGCGAACCGACTCCACCAACCTCAGTACTGAAGCGGTTGAGGCCTGTCGCAACTATATTAAAGATAAATACGGCAAGCCTTACCTTCCGGAAAAACCCATTCTCTACAGCAGTCGCGAAGGCGCGCAGGAAGCCCACGAGGCCATTCGCCCATCCGATGTGAATGTGATGATTTCGGATCTGCAAAACGTCGACCCCGATGCGGTGAGATTATACGAACTCATATGGCGTCAGTTCGTCTCCTGCCAGATGACACAGGCGAAATTTGATGTAACCACTCTCACCATCATGGCGGACGACTATGAGCTACGCACCAAGGGACGCACGGTCATTTTTGATGGCTGGACCCGGGTATTGAAGCCGCAATCCAAAGGCAGTGACGATATTATTTTACCGGAAGTCAAAGTGGACGATGAGTTAAAGCTGTTGCAGATCGACCCCTCGCAACATTTTACCAAGCCACCGCCACGCTATACGGAAGCCAGCCTGGTAAAAGAACTGGAGAAACGCGGTATCGGCCGGCCGTCAACTTATGCCGCCATCATTTCCACGATCCAGGACCGCGGTTACGTCACCGTGGAGAAGCGCCGCTTTCATGCCAATAAAATTGGCGAAGTGGTAACGGACCGTCTTACGGAATCTTTCAGTGATCTGATGGACTACAACTTTACCGCGGGCATGGAAGAAAAACTGGATTCCATCGCTGAAGGGCATAACAACTGGCAAAAAACTCTGGATAGCTTCTATGCCGAATTTAAGGAGTTGCTCAACAAGGCGGACAGTGATGAAAATGGCATGCGCGGTAATGACCCCATTGTCACCGACATCAAGTGCCCCACCTGCGAACGGGACATGATGATCCGCGTTGGCTCCACAGGCGTGTTCCTGGGCTGTGAAGGTTATAACCTGCCACCGAAAGAACGCTGCAAAACCACCATCAACCTTATCCCCGGCGAAGAAGCGGTCAATGTCGACGAAGACGAGGAAGGTGAAGCCAAGCTGCTACGAGACAAACACCGTTGTCCGAAGTGCGGCAAGGCGATGAACAATTACCTGATCGATGAAGATCGCAAACTGCATGTGTGCAGCGACAGTCCGGACTGCGACGGTGTCGAAGTGGAATACGGCAAGTTCCGCATCAAAGGCTATGACGGCCCGGTGATTGAATGTGATAAATGTGGCGCCGAGATGCAATTGAAGACCGGCCGTTTTGGCAAATACTTCGATTGCACCAATCCGGAATGTAAAAACACCCGCAAGCTACTGCGCAGCGGTGAACCAGCGCCGCCAAAAGCCGATCCGATCCACATGCCGGAACTACCCTGCGAAAAAACCGAAGGTTATTTCATATTACGCGACGGTGCATCGGGAATTTTCCTGGCGTCTTCCGCCTTTCCAAAATCAAGGGAAACGCGCGCGCCGAAACTCAAGGAAATTTTACCGCACGCAGACGAATTCGATCCCAAGTTTAAATATCTTTGTGATGCTCCCGTTGAAGATGATCAGGGTAATCCCAC
>Ga0209742_10000150_pt1 | contig 40658 bp, 43 predicted proteins | sample DeeMarSeWOR38_10_FD_187462 | JGI IMG/M metagenome (GOLD analysis project Ga0209742, IMG submission 187462) | Marine sediment microbial communities from White Oak River estuary, North Carolina - WOR-3-8_10 (SPAdes) (version 2) | ecosystem: Environmental > Aquatic > Marine > Intertidal zone >...
AAGTGTTCCGATGCAGTATAGTGACTATATCCGAAAGCACGAAGCCTGTTGATCACAGCTGCGACCGACGCTTTCCGACAAGCGCGGCGATCCAGTAATCCATGCTTGCGTATCGACCCGCACCGATAAAGAACAGGGCCAGTAACATGATGAAGTAGGTGGCGGCGAACTCGATGCCATTATTCAGCATCACGACGCTACCGTGCTCGGTAAGCCAATCGTAGTTGCCATGTTCCTTCAATATGTCTTTGGCTTTGTCGAGTCGCTCGAGTCCAGCGACCACCCGGTCCGAGGAAAACAGCCAGGCGCTTTTGTCGGCAATGGCGAGCCAGCCGTGTTGCCAATGTACGGCGAAGGCAGCGACGAGCATAGTGACCATCAACGGGATCGATATCCAGCGTACTCCCAGGCCAAAGAAAAGCATGGCGGCGCCGACCAGTTCGGTTGATGTCGCCAGGAATGCCATCAGACCAGGCAGTGGCAGGCCAAGACCCCAGTCAGGGTTACCGAACCACGCAGCGGTGTCATCGAAGTGGCTGAATTTGTTGTATCCCGCCATCAGGAAAACCGGGGCTAGGTACAGGCGCAGCGCCAACGGCGCAAGAAAATCCGCAGTTCGGGTTTTATCGAGTAATGCCTGCAGTTTCAGTAGTCGATCCATCGTTCATTCCTCGCTGTTCTGATTTTTGTGAGTCGCCGGGTAATGCTCAGGTAACTACTGCTTGTGACAGGAGAGCGGGTGTGAAGTTCAGTGGTGACTAACCGCAGACGGGAAATTACTTCGTTGTTCCAAGAACGATATCGTGACGACGCAAATCTTCAAGTATCGCCAGACCGCCGTTGACGACGGCTTCGGGGTTGGGGTGCTGCATCTCTTCGGCGATCGCCAGAAGCGCCTCACCGCCGGTGAGCATCGCCTCCTGTTGCAGGCGTTGCAACAGAATCGTTGTCATCGGATTGATCTCGATAAATCCGACCTGGTCTTCCCGGTCGCGGTAGACAATTATAGATGTGGGTTCTGCGGGCGCCTCGGCCGGTTGATAGTCCAGGCTGATGCGATGCACCGGGAAGCGATAATTCAAGACCCACACCAACGGTGACACGGCCGGATGACCGCGTAACAGATCGCCATTCGGTTCGATAACGCTCCAGTCTATCTCGTTGTCATCGTGAGCTGCCGCCAGCTCCATCCATTCGTAATGCGCGAGTTCCAGCATGAACGGTGGATCATGACTGTCCGACTGCCGGGTATTTTGCAGGTAGGCGAGAAATTCAGCGGGCATTTCCGGGAACAGCGGAGTCTCCGCGCGGTGATGTGCGAAATAATCCCTGAGCATGGCCTGCCACCGGTCTTCACCAAGTATCTCGTGCAGCACCGGGTAACTCGAGGCCATGAAATCTTCAACATTGTTGAAGAACAGCTCCCGGTAAACCGCCATCCGTCGATCCTCGATACCATCCGGCGCAGGATTGCTTTCCGGGTCGCGGATATGGGCGGCGAACTCGAATTGCTTGCGGATAAATCCGGGCTGTTCAGCTTGATCGCGCGACTTGTTTTTCATCAGTCAGTGCCGTCCACTTCTGCTGCAAGGCATTGATGCGGTTCACTTCGGTCAGTAGCTCGGCCAGGGGAGGGATATTGAAATCGCGCTCGAGCAGTGTCGGGATCACACCAAATTGCGCGTAGGTTTTTTCCAGCAGGTCCCAGACGGGGTCTATGATATCGGCGCCATGGGTGTCGACGATAAGATCATCGGCTTCATTGTAGTGCCCGGCGATATGGATATAGCTGATGCGGTCTGCCGGCAACTTGTTCAGAAATTCAACGGCATCATATTTGTGATTGACACTGTTGACATAGATGTTGTTCACATCGAGCAACAGACCGCAGTCTGCCTCGTCCAGCACTGCGTTGATAAAATCAATCTCCGCCATCTCCTGCCCAGGGGCGGCGTAATAGGAAATATTTTCCATAACGATTCGCTGCTCCAGGAAGTCCTGAACCTGGCGAATGCGATCAGCGACATAGGTCACGGCTTCGGAGGTAAACGGGATGGGCATCAGGTCGTACATGTGCCCGTCATCGCTGCAATAACTCAAATGCTCACTGTAGGTACGAACGTTGTGTTGCTTCAGAAAGTCTTTGACTTGTTGCAGAAATTCGAAATCGAGAGGGGAGGGACTGCCAATGGAAAGTGACAGACCATGGGTAACGAAGGGATACCGTTCTGTAAACTGGCGAAAGCGCTTGCCGTAACGGCCGCCAACACCAATCCAGTTTTCCGGAGCGACTTCCAGAAAATCGAGTTGTGCCGGTGGATGGTCCTCAAGCGGACCCATCAGGGCCCGCTTGAGTCCAAGTCCAGCACCATGAACAGGATATTGCTGATTCATGGGACAAGTTTACGACAACTTACTTCTTGCCGCCGCACTTGCCTTCACCACACTGGCCTTCTTTCTTGCCATCTTTCTTGCCACCACAGTGACCGTCTTTGTCACCTTTGGCGCCGCAATGTGCTTCACCGTCTTTCTTGCCACCGCAGTTGCCTTCTTTTCCGGCTACCTGGTAGCCACTGGAAAGCGGCTGCATGGCGAACGGGTTGGTGTCGGCACTGGCAACCGGGGTTGCGGCCATGGATGCTACAAAGGTTGCGCCCAGAGCGGCGGCCAGAGCTTTAGGTGTGTTCTTATTTGCCATTCGATAGATCTCCATTAATCAGGTGAAAAAAATTGTTTTAATTTAAAGGCTGAAAAACTCCTTTGGCGTGGCATTCCGTTTCGCCGATCGAAGCTGTAATCACTCTACATCAGCGCCTTCCATGGCGCACGAAACTCTCTGACTCTGGTCAGTAGGGAAAGTTTCAGGGAAACCGGGATTTTTATGAATTATTTGCGCGTGGCGCGCAATTGCTCGTCCAGACAGGAAAAATAGAGGGTTTCATCGGGGGCGCTGCCGTTGCGCTGGGCATGCCAGAGCATTTCACCTAGGCATTCCATAATATTATGCAGCGCTGCATGAGCATCCTGGTGCAGTTCAGTGAGCTGCTGGTAGTAGGCCTTGATTCCGCTCGGTCGGTCCATGGACAGCTGCTCCTCGATAGCGACATGCATACCGAGATGCAGGAACGGGTTGATCTCGCCCTGCTCGGGAAGATAGTCCTTGTCCTGGTAGCGATCAGGATTTTCCAGCAACGGCTGGTACTCCGGGTGATTCAGTATGACCTGGACGATGATGGTCTCGACACCTTCCAGCGGTAGCTTTTCCTGGTACTTGCGCCAGACATTGAAGAACACCGAGCGGGTGTCCTGGCGGGATTCACCGAATAACATGTGTCAGGTATCGACGCTAAACAGGCCAAGGATGGTGGAGTACTGGAACAGGTGATTATCGGTTTCCAGTGGGCCAATCTCGCCGTTGCCATAAAACCCGATCGTCGGCAGGCCAGGGTAAGCGGCCTGCAGAATTTCCAGATCGCGATCGCGGTTACCGTAAAAGTGTGGTCCGCGACCCATGCACGGAAACAGCATGGCAAAATCGGGACTAGTACCGAGTCGGGCGCCGGCCTGATGTACGGTCTGTTTCATCTCGCGTTCCGCTGCCAGCGTGTCGCGCATGGCCCAGAACAACGATTCACCGGGCCGAAGACGGTCCGCCAGGGTTATCGATTGATCGTTGAGATTGGCCGAGACAATGTGGTTCAGGCGGAAGCGTCCTTCACTGATCGCGGTTTCCGGGTCGCCAAAGGTAACGCCACCCATGAGCAAATGAAGCGGGATATGTTTTTTCTCGCGCACCGATTGCGGCAACGAGCGCACCAGGACATTCAGTGCCGGGTAATTCCCCAGCCGCATCAGGTCGTGTCCTTCAACCTCGGCGACCTTGATCGGTGCGGTCAGGGCGCGCACGCCCTGTGAGACAACTACGCCGGCACGCGTGTGGCTGAAGCGCGCCTCAACCCGCCCGCTCTCGGCGACCCGGCTGCCGCTCCATACCTTGAACGGGCCATGACCAAACGGGTCGCCGGAGATCGCGCCTATGCGCTTGGCCGGGACATCGAGCCAGTCACTGTCCAGTCCTGCCGGCGTACACAGGCTCAGCAGGGTTTCGCCGTCGTCCATGTGATTTCCGGAGAGTTCCAGCTGGATGTTGCCGCCGAAGACCATGGCCGCAGCTCCCGGGCTGTCGAGCAACCACTCGTCTTCGGTCAGGACTCCGCTACCGGTGCAGCCCACCACCTGCATACAATCAGCGGCGCGTGCAGCGGCGCGCAGGGCCGGTTCGGGGTTTTCAGCATATTCATGGGTGAGGAAAACGATGACACCGTTGGCACGATCCAGCTCCGCGCGTTCAAGCGCCTGCTGCACAGCTTTGGCGGCATGAGACGGGTCCGCACGGACACCATGACTGAGACCGGTGGCAACACTGCTCATTCTTCTACTTTATCTTTATATTCACACAAATCATAGATGACGCAGCTGCCGCACCGGGGTTTGCGGGCAATGCAGGTGTAGCGCCCATGCAGGATCAACCAGTGATGCGCATCATGTTTGAATGCGTCCGGCACCACTTTCATTAGCTTGTCTTCCACTTCGCGAACGGTCTTGCCCGGCGCAATGCCGGTGCGATTGGCAACACGGAAGATGTGGGTATCCACAGCAATGACGGGTTCGCCAAACGCCGTGTTCAGAATGACATTGGCGGTCTTGCGCCCGACGCCAGGCAAGGCCTCCAGCGCCTCGCGTGTTCGCGGGACCTTGCCGCCGTGTTCGGCAACCAGGATGCGGCAGGTTTTCATGATGTTGGCTGCCTTGGTCGGATACAGGCCGATGGTTTTGACGTACGACTTCAGCTTTGGCAAACCCAGGTCAACAATGTCCTGCGGATTCTTTGCCACCTTGAACAATTCGCGCGTGGCAATGTTCACGCCCTTGTCGGTTGCCTGTGCGGACAGGATAACAGCGACCAGAAGCTGAAACGTATTGCGGTGTTTCAACTCCGTGGTCGGGTGCGGGTTTGCAGCGCACAAGCGCTCAAAGATTTTGTGACGCTTTTCTTTGTTCATGGGTTCCCGCGTTTTTGTTTTACGCGTTGAACGGCCGCACGAATATCGGCTCGAATGCGTTCGCCCTGGTTCATGGACTTGGCGCGCTTTGCGATAGCGCGTTCGCGCTTTCGTCGAGCGAGACGGCGCAAGCGGAGAATAGTGTTTCGCCGAGCGATCTGCGTTTCCGCTTTTTCGTATTCGGGCCAGGCGTCGGCATTGCCGCCCCGATGCACCTTATCGGGAACCAGTTCGATGCAGTCGACAGGGCAGGCTGGCAGGCACAATTCACAACCGGTGCAGAGCAGATCGAGCACGGTATGCATACGCTTGCTTCGGCCGATGATCGCGTCCACCGGGCAGGCCTGGATACATAGCGTACAGCCAATGCACTGCGGTTCAATAATCCTGGCCAGTACCCGCGGTTGGTGTTCACCGCATTCGGGATCCAGCGGCTGGACTGGACGGTTCAGCAGGGTCGCGAGTCTCGAAATCGTGGTGTCTCCGCCGGGCGGGCAGCGGTTGATGTCGGTCTCGCCGCGGGCAATTGCGCTGGCGTAGTCCCGGCAGCGCGGGTAGCCGCAGCGGGTGCACTGGGTTTGCGGCAGGCACTGATCGATCGCCTTGACCGGAATTTCAGGATCTGAAGATTGTGCATTACCCATCGTCATCAGGGCGCGAGTATGGCCAGTGGGTCAGGACTTTGCAACGAGGAGCATGTTGGGATTTGCTGCCAGCTCAAGTAGACTGGCCCGGCTCGGGGACCGGATTATTATGCCAGCCAAAAAAAATAAAAAACCACAAAGCGAGGCCCGTTCTTTTCTGCACGGCCTTGTTCGCCAGATCAAACGTTCACGCAAGCCGGTAACTATTCTGTTTACCGACGTCGAAGGCTCGACCAGCTACTGGGATCGGCATGGCGACATCAAGGGTCGCCTGATGATTGATCAGCACAACCGCGTCGTGTTTCCCGTGATCCGGAATTACAAGGGTCGCATCATCAAGACCATTGGTGATGCGGTGATGGCCTCGTTCCGGGATCCGGAAAACGCGATGAAGGCAGCGATTGCCATTCAGCAGGGGCTGGAACAAAAGCGCAAGGAAGATCGAAGTTTCCGCATGCATGTGCGCATCGGGGTCCATACGGGCCAGGCGATTGTCGAGCGCTCGGATGTCTATGGCGATGCGGTCAATGTCGCGGCCCGGATCGAGAGTCGTGGCAAGGGTGGCGACATTCTCGTGTCCCACGGCACCGCCAGCCAGTTGAACAAGGTGGCCTATCACCTGAAAAAGAAAGGCAGCTTTAGTCTCAAGGGCAAGAAAAACCCGTTAACCATCTACCAGTGCAACTGGCAGGACTCGGCCAAGTTTGTCGACACCGTGCAGTTCACCAGCTTCCTGCCGTTTGCCACCCAGCAAAAGGCGGAGTTGCTGATGCATACCGCGGTCACCATCGGCTTGTTGTATTTTATCTATATAAAATACCTGCGCTACGTCGTCGCCGACAGTGAACGCTTGCTGTTTCTTACCCTGGACCCGGCAACCCTGTTGAATGTTCACCCGATCGCGCCGGTGGTATTGATCCTGGCGGTTGCGCTGGCGATTCAGTTTTTTGGCAGCATTCATACCATTCCCGGTTGGGTGGTACGCCTGGTCAAGGGTGGCTTCGGCTTCGCTATTGGTTTTGCCGCGCTCTACCTGCTGATGATGACTTTCAGTGGCAGCCTGGAGCAGGAAGTCAGGCGCGTCATCTCGCGCTCCGATCACCTGTTTGTCGAAGTGGTCAGCAATAATACCGCGGTCTACGCCCGGCCGAATTCCGATGCCGACGTGTTGCGTTATACCGACAGTGGCAACCTGCTGTTGCTGGCAGATGTAAAGCACATCAAGGGGATCACCTGGAACAAGGTGTTTGTCGGCAGTGGCCGTCACGGCTGGGTAGAGCGGGTGTTGCCACCGCGCATTGGTGTACCGGAAAAGCGCCTGACCCTGGCTTACAAATACTATTTTCGATACCAGGATCTGTACGCCCTGATCGGCGGATTGCTCGGCTTTCTCTGGGGATATCTCAATTTCCGCGTGCGACCGTTCTAGTTTATTGTCGCGCCGCGAACTGTTACTTGATCCGCATCCCCGGTTTGGCCCCTGAATCGGGTGACAGGATCCACAGTTCCTTGCCACCCGGCCCTGCCGCCAACACCATCCCCTCTGATACACCAAAGCGCATCTTCCGCGGTGCCAGGTTCGCGACCATCACGGTCAGCCTGCCTTCGAGGTCCTCGGGTTGATAGGCAGACTTGATGCCGGCAAAGACGTTGCGGGTTTCGCCGCCAAGATCGAGTGTCAGTTGCAGTAACTTGTCGGCGCCCTCCACGTGTTCCGCCCTGGTAATCAGCGCGACGCGCAGATCGACCTTGGCAAAGTCATCAAACTCAATCGTATCGCGGATCGGGTCGTCGGCCAGTGGGCCGCTAATCGTTTTTGTATCACTCAAGGGAACCAGCTCCTCTTTGGCTTGTGCAAGCATGCTTTCAATTTGTGTTTGTTCAACGCGAGTCAGCATGTGTTTGAACGGGTGAATCGTGTGCCCGGTCAGGGGTATGCGGGTACTCTCCCAGGCCAGCGGTTCGATACCCAGGAACGTCTCGGCCTTCTCTGCCGTTTTCGGAATGATCGGCTTGAGGTAACCCATCAGGACATAGAACAGGTTCAGGCCCTGGCTGCAAATTGCCTGAAGCTCACTATCACTGCCTTCCTGTTTTGCCACCACCCAGGGTTCCTTATCATTAATATACTGGTTGGCGATGTCGGCCAGGGCCATGATTTCGCGCACAGCTCGCGAGAACTCCCGGTTCTCGAAGTGCGCGGCGATGGATTCACCGGCGTCAACAAACTGCTGGAAGAGTGCCGGCTCCGGTAACTGATCGGCCAGCCTGCCCTCAAAACGCTTGCTGATGAAACCGGCGCAGCGGCTGGCGATGTTGACCACCTTGCCGACGAGGTCGGAATTCACGCGCAACAGGAAGTCGTCCAGGTTGAGGTCGATATCTTCTACCGTGTTGCCAAGCTTGGCGGCAAAGTAGTACCGCAGGTATTCCGCATCGATATGATCAAGATAGGTGCGGGCATTGATAAAGGTACCGCGCGACTTTGACATCTTGTTGCCGTCGACCGTAAGGAAGCCGTGGGTGAAGATCGAGGTCGGGCGGCGGTAGCCGGCACCACTCAACACCGCCGGCCAGAACAGGGCGTGGAAATAGAGTATGTCCTTGCCGATAAAATGATACAGCTCGGTGTCACTGTCGGGTTTCCACCAGGCATCGAAATCCATACCGTTGTGGTTGCAGAACTGCTGGAAGCTCGCCATGTAGCCCATGGGCGCATCGAGCCAGACGTAAAAATACTTGTCCTTAGTGCCAGGAATCTGGAAACCGAAGTAGGGGGCGTCACGCGAGATATCCCAATCCTGCAGTCCGCCTTCAAACCACTCGGTGAGCTTGTTTGCCACTTCCGCCTGGACGTGACGCACGTCGGTGATGTCGGGGTGCAACCACTCCCGCAGCATATCCTCGAAATCGGCCAGCTTGAAAAAGTAATGCTCGGATTCTTTTTCAATCGGAGTGGCGCCGGACACGACGGAGCGCGGATTCTTCAGCTCGGTGGTGTCATAGGAGGCACCGCAGACCTCGCAGTTGTCGCCATACTGATCCTCGGCACCGCAGCGTGGGCAGGTGCCCTTGATGAACCGGTCCGGCAGGAACATTTCCTTTTCCGGGTCGTAGGCCTGCTTGATGGTGCGCACGGCAATGTGCCCGGCGTCCTTTAGCTTGCGATAAATGCCCTGGGCGAATTCCCGGTTTTCATCCGAGTGGGTGCTGTAGAAATTGTCGAACGAGATCGCGAAATCGGCGAAGTCCCGCTGGTGTTCCTCGGCAATGCGCTCGATCAGCGCCTCGGGCGTGATCCCCTCGTTCTGGGCACGCAACATGATGGGCGTGCCGTGGGCATCGTCGGCGCAGACATAGTAGATCTCGTGCCCGCGCATACGCTGAAACCGTACCCATACATCGGTCTGGATGTATTCCACCAGGTGCCCCAGGTGGATCGCGCCGTTGGCATAGGGCAGGGCGCTGGTGACCAGGATTTTTCTTTTTTCTGTCATGGGGTTTCCGGCCGGGATCAATGAAAAGGCCGCGCCGCAGGCGGCACGGCCATGAATCAGGCTCGGGAAAATACCAGTTTTACCCAGGCCAGGCTACCGAATCCCCCGGATAGGGCCGAACCGGCAAAAACCGCTCAAGTCGCGCGGGAACTTTGCTATTATCCGGCCCCGCACCATGACATTTCGGGGGTTGCGGTGTAGGATTGCGCCCCCAATTAATTCCTGACTAAATTACTGGAGTATTACCCATGGCGGACGTTACCCAGGCGCAAATTGAAGCCGCGCTCAAGGAGATGGTTGATCCTTACCTGAACAAGGATCTCATCAGCGCCAAGGCGATCAAGAATATCGCCATTGATGGCGACAAGGTATCCATAGATGTTGAGCTCGGCTTTCCGGCCAAGGGCTATCACGAGAAGCTGACCAGCAGCATCAAGGAAAAGGTCTCGGCGGTGAGTGGTGTTGGCGATATTAAGGTCACGATCAGCACCAGGATTGTCAGCCACGCGGTCCAGCAGGGCGTCAAGCCGATCGAGGGTGTGAAGAATATTATTGCGGTCGCCTCCGGCAAGGGCGGCGTCGGTAAATCCACCACCTCGGTGAACCTGGCGCTGGCACTGGCCGCGGAAGGCGCACGTGTTGGCATCCTGGATGCCGATATCTACGGTCCGAGTCAGCCGCGTATGCTTGGCGTCAGTGCCAAGCCGGAATCGGATGATGGCAAGACGCTAAAGCCGATCATGAGCTACGACCTGCAGGCCATGTCCATTGGCTTCCTGATCGACGAAGAAACCCCGATGATCTGGCGTGGCCCGATGGTGACCCAGGCGCTGGAGCAGTTGTTGCGCGACACCGCCTGGGACGACCTCGACTATATGGTGATCGATCTGCCGCCGGGCACGGGTGACATCCAGCTGACGCTGGCGCAGAAGGTGCCGGTCAGCGGTGCTGTAATCGTGACCACGCCTCAGGACATCGCACTGATGGATGCCCGCAAGGCGCTCAAGATGTTTGAGAAGGTGGAGGTACCGGTACTCGGTATCGTCGAAAACATGAGTACCCATATCTGTTCCAAGTGTGGCCACGAGGAGCACATCTTCGGTGAGGGCGGCGGCCACCGCATGGCCGATGATTATGATGTTGATTTCCTCGGCGCGTTGCCGCTGGATATCCGTATTCGCGAGGAAACGGATGGCGGCAAGCCAACGGTAGTGGCAGAGCCCGACAACCCGATTTCACAGATCTATCGTGAAATTGCGCGCCGCACCGCGGCCAAGCTGGCGTTGAAGAAAAAGGATTTTGCGGCCAAATTCCCGAATATCGTAATTCAGAACAGCTGACAGACATATTCTGGACCGACGGCAAGGATGCCGGAAAAACCGGGTTTTGCCCGGTTTTTTTTATGGGATCGCGGGCGGAACCGCTGAAAATTGAACGTACAAAGAGAATGGCCAGTAAAAATGACGGGATTCGCTAGTCGCTATGATGACGCTGGCGCAGACTCTGGCTACTATTAATTTATCGACCGGGATCCAGTGCCCAGTAGGCAATGAAGGCGCTGGTACCATGCAACAATAAAAATATGGATAGCGGCCAAATCAATCTGGCAACGGGGCTTGGCGGAGCCCGCATCAGGCCGTTGATGGTGTAAAAGGAAATCGCATCAGAATGAACCAAAAACACTCTACCGGTGGGCGCACCCTGGGCCCGATCGATGCCCGGGAATTTCGCAAGAAGTTTCGTCTGCTCATTTTTAATGCGTGGAATGTCCCCGCCATATTTGGTCTCAGCTTTATCCTCTATGTACAGATTCTAAGCGTCTCCGAAATGATCGCGGTGATGACCAATCCGCTGGAACCATTGTTCGTCATCATCTGGATCGCGTTTTCGTTGTGGTATTTCACCCGCTATACCCGGCCGGTCATCGCCTACCTGGAAAGTCCAACTGATGCTTCAGTTGAAGCAGCCCTAAACTGCATTCGACGGTTCCCGTTGCATTTCTGGGCACTGTTTTTTGCATACCTGATCATGGCGCCAATCTCAGTGATCTGGGCTGCCGAGCTTTATGCCGGTTTTGTGCCACAACCGGTCGACTGGTTCCGCATCAGTATGGTCGCTCTGATTGTTTCCATCATTGTTGGCCTGCCCATCTTCTTCATGATCCTTGATCTGTTCGGGCGCACATTGACTGGCGTGCCGCTGGCGCGACCCCACGTGACCGTGCGCACCAAGGTGTTTCTCATTGGCGCACTGGTGCCGCTGCTGATCGATACCATGCTCGTGCAGTACTACTGGAATCGCACCGGTTTCTTTACCACTGAGACTTTCGTGGTGTGGTTGTTTCTTGAACTGCTCGCGATCGGCGGCAGCCTGATTTTTGTCCGGAGTTTTGGCCAGTCGCTGGCGCCCCTGGAAACGATTGTCGGCGGCAAGCGATCATTCGATGGACTGGATCTGGAAGCGCTGCAATCCCAGTCTACCGACGAGATCGGCGTGCTCACCACTTCCTACCGTGCGTTACTGAACGATTTGCAGATACAGGGCGAGATGCTGGAGCTCAACAACCAGTTACTGCGTAGCACCGGCAATTCCATGTCAATGGGAAAGGTCGCCAATACCGTTGTTTCACTTGCCGATCGTGCCATTGAAAGTGATAGCAGCTTTCTTGTCCTGCAGGATTTCGCCACGGGTGACCTGGTCTGCGTGGCCGAGTCGGGAAAGGATTATCGGCATGACGGTTACTTTCGCATCGCGATCGACGAGGAATCGCTTGCGACCCTGGTGTTCAACGACGACAAGACCTATGCGATTGCCGATGTACGGACCGATCCGCGATGTAGCCCCCGGTTACACCAGCAGTTCAAGACCCGGTCGGCGCTGGCAACCCCGTTACGCCTGGATGGCAAGCCAATCGGCGTGCTCATGTGCACTAGCACCGCGACCCAGCGAGAATATACAGAACGCGACGAAGCGGTAGTCCAGGGATTGGCACGTGAAGCCGCGCTCGCGATCAATACTCAACGGCTGAACGAACGTAATGCGGCCGGCGAAATCGAGCGCCGTGAGAAAGACGAACTGATCGAACTCCTGATGAATTCAACCGAAGAGGCAATCTTTGGTGTAGATCTCGATGGCGTTTGTATTTTTGTCAATCGTGCTTGTGTCGAGATGTTGGGTTACGACAACGAGTCGGAGTTGCTGGATCAGAGTATTCATGAATTGATACACCACACTCGCGCGGACGGTTCACCCTATCCCAAGACCGAGTGCTCGGTACGACAGGCGACGCTGGCACAGAGCAGCGCCCATCGCGATGACGAGGTTCATTGGCGCAAGGATGGAACCAGCCTGCCGGTGGAATACTGGTCCCGGCCGATTCGCAAGGACGGAGAGATCGTCGGAACCGTGGTGACCTTCGTTGATATCAGCGAGCGCAAGCTGGCAGAAAAGCATCTTAAAGAAAGCCAGGAGCAGCTCGACAACGTGGTAAACAATGCGTCGGTGGTGTTGTTTGCGATCAATCAGGGTGGCAGGTTTACCCTGTCCGAGGGCCAGGGTTTGCAGGCGCTGGGTCTCGAGCCCGGCCAGGTCGTCGGAATGGCGGCAGAGGATGTCTACAAGGATTTCCCACACGTACTGCGCGATATCAGGCGAGCACTGGCCGGCGATGCGTTTACCGCTGAAGCAAATGTAGGCGGAATAATATTCGAGGTTCACTACTCGCCGATCAGGAACGATGATGGCGAGGTTGCCGGTACCATGGGCGTCGCGGTAGACATTACCGAGCGCGTAAAGACACAGCAGGAACTGGAGCAGAGTACTGAGCGCCTCGAGTTGGCCATCGAAGCCGGCGAAATCGGAATCTGGGAGTGGGATATCGCCACCGGGCGGGTCGACTGGTCAGATAATGTCGAACAGATATTCGGGCTTGAGCAGAAAGAGTTCAAGGGAACCCTTCAAGATTACAACAGCCGTGTCTTTCCGGACGATATCGATATGCTGGGACAGTCCATCACTGATGCGCTGGAAAAGGGCAAGCCGTTTTTCGTTGAACACCGAATTGTCAGGGGTGATGGCTCGATTGGCTGGATCTACGGGCAGGCCAAGGTTCGACGGGACGACACCGGAAGCCCCCTTGGTATGGTCGGCGTTGTCGCCGATATCACCGAGCGCAAACAGGCCGAAGAAGAAATCCGCAGACACCGTGAACACCTTGAAGAGCTTGTCGAGGAGCGCACCACCGAACTGCGTGCCGTAAACAAGGAGCTCGAGTCATTCGCCTACTCGGTATCTCACGATTTGCGGGCGCCGCTACGCAGTATCGACGGCTTCAGTCTCGCTTTGCTGGAAGACTATAACGACAAGCTGGATTCGAACGGACGCGATTACCTGAACCGCGTGCGCAACAGTGCCCAGCGAATGTCAGTTCTGATCGATGATCTGCTGGAATTGTCACGCGTCACTCGCTCCGAGATAAATCGGGAGATCGTCGAGTTGTCGGCTTTGGCTTCGGGTGTAACCAAAGAACTCGCGACGGGCGAACCGGAACGCAAGGTGGCGATACAGGTTGCCGAAGGGGTGACCGCCGAGGGAGACAAGCGGTTATTAAAAGTGGTGCTGGACAATTTGCTGGGCAACGCCTGGAAATACACGGGTAAGACAGATAAAGCCGAGATTGAGTTTGGTGTGATCGACAAGGGTGGTCGTGCTGCGTACTACGTACGGGACAATGGTGCGGGGTTTGATATGAAATACGCCGACAAGTTGTTTGGCGCGTTTCAGCGTTTACACAAGGCGGAAGAGTTTCCGGGCACCGGCATTGGTTTGGCAACGGTACAGCGCATCGTGCATCGCCACGGTGGCCAGGTCTGGGCAGAGGGCAAACCCGGTGGCGGCGCGACATTCTTTTTCAGTCTCAATACTGGTGTCGGAGGTGATAATGGAGAATAAGAAAATACTGCTGGTCGAGGATAATCCCGACGACGAGGCCCTGACGTTAAGGGCGCTGAAGAAAAATAATATTGCCAACGAAGTGGTTGTCGCGCGTGACGGTGTCGAAGCGCTCGATTACCTGTTTGGCGAAGGTGTGCATGCAGGAAGGGATCTTGGCGATCAACCGCAGGTCATCCTGCTCGACCTGAAACTACCCAAGGTTGACGGCCTTGAAGTGCTCAAGCGTATCCGTGGGCATGATCAGACGCGGCGCCTGCCGGTAGTTATCCTCACGACCTCCAATGAAGACAGTGACATCGTCAGCAGTTACGACATGGGTGCCAACAGCTACATACGTAAACCGGTAGATTTTGATCAGTTTATGGAGGCGGTGCGTCAGCTTGGCCTGTACTGGCTGGTACTGAATGTGACGGCGCCTGACGGGGCCTAGTCTTAGGGCTAGCCCGATATGGATCACCACGGGTAACGTTGCAGGCAAGGAGACACGGCGATGAGGAAAGGTTCGGGAAGCCGGGGTGTGTTGGCAGTGCTCTTGATGATTGGAGCCGGGCTGCAAAATGTGATCGCGCAGGACCAGTTAGTGCTCGGTATTCATCCCTATAAAACCTCGGACAAGCTGATCAAGGCCTATTCACCGTTGGCACAGTACCTGACCCGCAAGATTGGCCAGCCGGTTACGCTCAAAATCTCAGCTGACTATCAGCAACATATCGACGCCATTGGCAGGGATCAGCTGGACATTGCATACCTCGGGCCGTCTTCCTATGTGAAGCTCTATGACCGCTATGGAGAGAAACCGCTATTGGCCAGGCAAGCGGTTCACGGCAAGCCCACATTTCAAGGAAAGCTCGTCGTGCCTGCAAACAGCCCGATCACGACGCTGGCGCAACTCAAGGGAAAACGTTTCGCCTTCGGCGATCCGAATTCAACCATGAGTCACCTGGTGCCACGCTACATGCTTCAGTCAGCGGGTGTTACCGGTAAAAACCTCAAGAGCTTCCGGTTTCTCGGTTCCCATGACAACGTGGCGCTGGCAGTACTGGCGGGCGACTTTGATGCGGGGGCTGTAAAAGAGGCGGTTTTCTACAAATATGAAACCAGGGGCTTGCGCGCGTTGGCGACAACGCCCGCGCTCTCCGAGCACCTTTTCGTGACGAGCATCACGCTTGATCCTGAGCTGATCAAGCGGTTACGCGATGCGATGTTAACGTTGCATCAGGATTCGGAAGGCAAGCAGATTCTGACCAGTATCAAGAAAGGTGCCACTGCCATGGTGCCGGTCAAAAACAGCGACTACGACAACCTCCGCGAAATTCTACGCTCGCTCAGAAAAACCGGAGTTGTTCAGTAATGCCAAGCGCTTTTCACAGGACGCGCCGTTCGGTGCTGTCGTTTACTGTTGCCTTGCTCGCGTTCCTGGTGTTGGCCGATACGCTCATCATTACACAGCAGTCGCACGACATTCATCAACGCATGCAATTGCACACCGAACATGAATTTGATCTCTTTGGCCATCTAGTTTCTGACGCCCTGACCCGGAGCGACTATGCCGCCGTGGAGCAGGCAGCAATAAGCTGGGCGGGCGACCAGGAAAATATCGTGAGACTGAAGATTGTGACTAACAACGGCTTCGAGCTGGTTGACTATTCCCGTCGCCATGATTCGGAGAGCACGGCATTTTTTCAAAAGAAGATAGCCTATGGTGATGACCGAGAAGTTAATATTTTCATCGAAAAGGACACAAGCGATATCCACAAGACGCTGACCACGCTCATGGTTCAGCTTGTTGTCATCTCGGCGGTGCTGGTCGCACTGCTGGGTTTTGTAATCCAGCGCACAGCACTTCGTCCATTGCAACGCGAAATCGATCTGCACAAACAAACAGAGGGCTCTTTGCGACAGTCAATTTCGGAGCTTGAGTTGGTCAACTATTCACTTTCTCATGATTTGCGTACCCCGCTTCGGGCAATTACCGGGTACAGCCAGATTCTGCGCGATGATGCCGGGTCCAAGCTGAACGAGGATGAGCAGTATAGTCTGAAACGCATCGAGTCCGCTGGCAAATACATGGCGGAGCTGATTGATGACATCCTGGAGTTGTCTCGTATATCGAGCGCAAAGCTTTCAATCTCGACGGTGGATGTCAGCAAACTCGCCAGGCAGTGCCTGGAAAATTTGCTTGCACAACATCAAACTCACGAGACGCTGTGGGAAATCCAGGAAGGTATGACGGCGAGGGCGGACAGGAGATTAATTGATGTTCTTCTTGAGAACCTGATCGACAACGCAATCAAGTACACCACCGGGACCAAAGTGCCGGTAATAAAACTCGGTACGGTTGAGCAAAACGGTAACACGGTTTTTTATGTCAGGGACAACGGCGTAGGGTTTGATATGCAGTTTGTCGACAAGTTGTTCAAGCCGTTCCAGCGTCTGCACCAGGACGGAAGTTACCGCGGGACCGGTATCGGGCTTGCCATTGCCGCCCGCATCGTAGAGCGACATGGCGGAAGCATCTGGGCCGAATCACACCCGGGAAAAGGGTCAACACTATATTTTACTCTTTCGTAAACGGAGTCGTGCGAAACACAGGATTTCTCGACCTGTTTGAATTAACCGCGCAACCTGTGCAGGTATTCGGGATTCTGATAGTGCTGCCCACGACACCGGGTTTTGAGTGCGAGATTTCTGTCCTGTGCTAGATTTATATTGGGGGTATTCTCCGGGAGATAATGTATGTATCAGGTGCATGACTTTTGAATCAGACCAGTTCATTTCCGGTAGAATTTTGCATATTCGGCACCGAAATTAACCTGCAGGAGTCGAATCAGGATACTATCGCCATCCAACGGAAGTTGCTTAAAATCATGCCGTTACAGGGAAGTTAGATGTCGATTCCAATTCGTATACTCATTGTTGAGGACTCAGAAGACGATGCGCTGCTGTTGTTGCGTGAATTACGGCGCGGCGGCTACATCCCGGAACATCGACGGGTAGAAACCGAGATGGAAATGGTGCAGGAGATGAGTCACCAGGATTGGGACCTGGTGATTACTGATCACAACATGCCAAATTTCAGCTCCAGTGCGGCGCTCCAGGTCGTCAAGGAGTCGGGACGCGATGTACCGATTATTGTCGTCTCCGGCAGCATCGGGGAGGACATTGCCGTGCAGGCAATGAAGTCCGGCGCACACGACTACATCATGAAAGACAATCTTGCTCGCCTGGTTCCCGCTATCCAGCGCGAACTGAGTGAAGCCGAGAATCGCCATGCCCACCGCCAGGCCGAAGAAACCATTCGGCACATGGCATTCCATGATTCGCTTACCGACCTGGTCAACCGCAGAGAGTTTGAGCGCAGGGTGGGGCGGGCGCTGGAACGTGCGCGCGAGCGCGATTTGACCCACGCGCTGCTCTATATCGATCTCGATCAGTTCAAGATAATCAACGACACCAGTGGCCACATCGCCGGAGATGAATTGTTAAGGCAGCTGGCCCACTTGTTGAAAAATCATGTTCGCGAGAGCGATACCCTGGCCCGCCTCGGCGGCGATGAGTTTGGCGCGCTACTGGAAAGCTGCCCGATGAATCGGGCCTACAATATTGCCGAAGCATTGCGCCAGGCGATCCGGAATTTCCGTTTCGTCTGGGACGGCAAACCATTTGCCGTGGGCGCCAGTATCGGGCTGGTGATGATGAGTGGCGATACCGTCAGTGCTACCGATGCCTTGAGTGCTGCCGACATGGCTTGCTACGCTGCCAAGGACCTAGGCCGTGACCGTATTCATGTATTCGAGAGTGGTGACGAAGAACTGGTGCGTCGCCGAGGTGAGATGCAGTGGGTGTCACGCATTAACGAGGCGTTGAACGAAGACCGGTTTATTCTCTACAGCCAGTCAATTCAGCCACTAAAGAATGGCAACAGCAAGCACGCGGAATTTTTATTGCGCATGCTTGGTCCGGAGTCAAAAGTCGTACCGCCGGGCGCATTTATTCCGGCTGCCGAGCGCTATAATCTGATGCCGGCGATCGATCGCTGGGTAATCGATCATGCCTTTGCCCATTTGGCCACAGTACCCAAGAACGAGTCCGAAAAGAACGGCGTGGACAAACACTTTATCAACCTCTCGGGCGCCTCGTTGAACGACAATAGCCTGTTTAACTACATCAAGCGCCAGATGGATGGTTTTCATCTCAATCCGAAGAAAATCGGTTTCGAGATTACTGAAACGGCCGCTATCGGGAACATGCGACTGGCTGTGGAATTTATTGATGGTATTCGCAAGCTCGGTTGCAGCTTTGCGCTGGATGATTTCGGTAGCGGCCTTTGTTCGTTTTCCTACCTGAAGTCGATCCCGGTCGACTCGCTAAAAATCGATGGCTGTTTCGTCCGGAGCATGAAAAACAACCGTATGGACGCGGCCATCGTTCAAGCCATTAATGAAGTGGGCCACGTGGCCGGATTGAATACCATCGCAGAGTTTGTTGAGGACAAGTCCTTGATTTCCGAGCTCAAACATCTTGGCGTCGACTACGCCCAGGGTTATGGCATCGAGCGCCCCATGCCATTGGATAGCTAGACCATCCCGTAGAGGGGCTGCGTCGAGCCTCGCCATCAAAACAGAATATTTGGCACCGAACTTGCTTTACCTGTTTACTGGGTAACCAACTGAAAATTGAGTGTATGAGCCAGATTCCAGACAAGAGCCCCGACCGAAGGGAATTCCAGCGGAAAGACGAGGGCGTGGAAGTCATCGTCGCCATCCCCGACCGCCCGCCGATGACACTGGTGACCACCAACTGCAGCGAAAGCGGCATCTTTTTACTATACAGCGGCAACAACAAGCCGCGTGAGGGCAGCGAGATCACCGTTACCCTGGCAGAATTTCTCGGTGGTGATACGCCGATGGCCATGACCGCACGGATAACGCGGGTGGAAGACCGTGGCTTTGCCATCGAATTCCTGGGCCAGACCGATTAGGCGCACTGCTGATCGTGCGTGACCTCGAGTCCGCGTTAATCTCCTGAAATCAGACACTTGGCAGGTTTCTGGCCAAATCGTCGCCAATGACATTATTTGCTATGATTTGGCCGCCTTCGGGCCCGTAGCAGTGTAATCATTAATGAGCGAGCAGGTATGAGTATCAAGTCTGATAGATGGATCCGCCGGATGGCTGAGCAGCACGGCATGATCGAGCCATTTGAGCCGGTACAGGTGCGTGAGGGGGCAGGCGGACGCGTGGTCTCCTACGGTACCTCCAGTTACGGGTACGATGTTCGCTGCTCGGACGAATTCAAGATTTTTACCAATATCAATTCCGCGATTGTCGACCCGAAGGATTTTGATCACACCAGCTTCGTCGATTTCAAGGGCGATGTCTGTATTATCCCGCCGAACTCGTTCGCGCTGGCGCGCACCGTGGAATATTTTCGCATCCCGCGCAGTGTGCTGACAGTGTGCCTCGGCAAATCCACTTACGCGCGTTGCGGTATAATCGTCAATGTCACGCCACTGGAGCCGGAATGGGAAGGTCACGTGACACTGGAGTTTTCCAATACCACGCCACTGCCGGCAAAAATCTACGCGAACGAGGGCGTTGCCCAGATGTTGTTCCTTGAGTCGGATGAGGAATGCGAAACCTCATACGGTGACCGGGGCGGCAAGTACCAGGGCCAGACTGGCGTTACTCTGCCAAAAACCTGACTCTTATAGTTTGGTATTGCCCGGCACTTCGATTGGTGAATTCCCGGCCCATTTTTCTTCCTGACTTCGGAAAAAAGGTCTACTCTTAGATTAGTAGTTTATGTTTTCAGGTTTTCTCATGTCTGCAGCCTCTGAAGAACTCGATCGTAAGCAAGCGCTTCTCGCCGCTTTTCCCTCCTTGAGTGCTGTTGATGATCCGGTATGGGCCGGGATCGTCGAAGAAGCGGGGATTGTTGAGGCACCCCAGGGCATGGTCATGATGTGCAAAGGGGACCCCTGCAACAACCTGATGCTAATCAGTGATGGCTGTCTTCGTGTGCACGAGGTGTCAGAGGGCGGTCGCGAAATCGTGCTCTACCGGGTCAACCCCGGCGACCTTTGCGTCCTGTCCCTGACCAGCCTGGTAGACGATGTTCCCTACGGCGCTGAAGCGGTGAACGAGACCCCGGTTACCGGCTTGGTGATTTCGCAGTCGCAGTTCCAGACTGCTCTGGCTGGCTCAGCCGGTTTCCGCAACTTTGTGCTCTCCACCCTCGCGCGTCGACTGTGTGATGTGATGTCGCTGGTCGAGGAGATTGCCTTCCGGCGACTCGACAACCGCCTGGCTTGCACCCTCTACCAGCTATTCGACAAGAGCGACGCGGATACCCTGAAGATTACCCACCAGGATCTTGCCAAGGAGCTTGGTACCTCCCGCGAAGTGATGAGTCGTTTGCTCAAGGAGTTCGAGCAATCGCGTGGTTGCATTCGCCTGCGCCGGGGGGCAATTGAGCTGGTCTCGAAAGACGGGCTGGCGGACTACGCCAAGCGCGATTTCTGTTGACGGCCTTGTGTGACACAGGTTACAGACTGACAAGTCCCCTGAACGTATAGTCTCTCCGTGTTCCGGCGCGGGATTCTGGGCCCCTGATCTCGCCGCCACGTTCCAGCCCGCTGGAACCGGTGTCCGGACAAGCGAACATGGAGGAGGGGAGCCTTTTCATAATAAGTATAATCGCGACCGCCCGACAGAGTGTCGGGCGGATCGTGTTTTCCAGTTAATTTCCGCTTCGCTCGACACCCCCAACGACGCTACTGGCAAACCGTAACACTGCGGTGCTAGCTTTCGTGCCATGAGCGCAACCTCGATCCGCCATTACAGTGTTGTCACCGCCAGCTACTGGGGATTTACCCTGACAGACGGCGCCTTGCGTATGCTGGTGTTACTGCACTTTCATAACCTGGGTTACAGCCCATTCCAGATTGCATACCTTTTCTTGCTTTACGAATCATTCGGCGTTGTCACCAATCTCCTGGGCGGCTGGCTCGGCTCTCATCTCGGCTTGCGCATCACACTACTTTCCGGACTGCTGCTTCAGGTCGTGGCCCTGGTTATGTTGGCACAGCTTGATCACGGGTGGTCCACGGCGACAGCGCTTATTTACGTGATGGCGGCGCAGGCGTTGTCGGGCGTGGCCAAGGACCTCACCAAGATGAGTTCGAAGAGCGCGATCAAACTGGTGGTGGCAAGCGGCGAACAAAGTGTGCTGTTCCGTTGGGTTGCCTTGCTAACCGGTTCAAAGAACGCGTTGAAAGGAGTCGGTTTTTTTATTGGCGGTGTATTGCTGGCATGGCTGGGCTTCGTGGGTTCGCTCTACGTCATGGCGACCGGCCTCGTCGTGATTCTGCTGTTGTCTACGCTGATGTTGCCGAAGGAGATGGGGCGCGCACAAAAGGCGGTCCCGTTCCGCCACATTCTGTCCAAGGATCGGCAGATCAACCTGCTGTCGGCAGCGCGCTTTTTTCTTTTCGGTTCGCGCGACATCTGGTTTGTCGTCGGGTTGCCACTGTTCTTGTCGGCGACGCTGGGCTGGAGTCACCCGCAGGTAGGCGCCTACCTGGCCTTATGGGTGATCGGTTACGGCATGATCCAGGCGATCGCGCCACGCGTGTTGCGACGGGGTAAATCGCCCGGGAGCGATACCGCGTTGCGCTGGGTTGTTGTATTGATTGCAGTGCCGTTATTGATGGCGCTTGCGATGCAAGGGGCGTTGCCGGTTCAGTACGTGGTCCTGATCGGCCTGGCAATCTACGGCGTCGTGTTTGCCATCAACTCTGCCGTGCATTCCTACCTGATAGTGGCATTCGTTGATCGCGACAAGGTTGCCATGGATGTCGGTTTTTATTACATGGCCAATGCAGCAGGCCGCCTGGCAGGGACGTTGCTTTCCGGCATCAGCTATCAGTACTACGGGCTCGAAGGTTGCCTCTGGGGATCCGTGCTGTTCCTGATCGCTGCTACCGCCTTCAGTCGTCGATTGGCAGTGGTAAACTTAAAACGGTAGTTCTGCCTCAGGGACAACGCGCTCGATGAGTTCGCGAAATTTTTCCTGAATACGTTGAAGTGCCGCCTCATCGTCGCCCTCGAAACGCAGCACCAGGACCGGGGTGGTATTGGAGGCGCGCACCAAGCCAAAGCCGTCCTCGAAATCGGCACGCAGGCCGTCAATCGTCGTCAGCCTGGCACCGGGGAAATCAGCCTGTTTAACCAGCTTTTCGATCGCCGCGAAATGTTCACCCTCATTAAAGCGAATCTGCAGCTCGGGTGTGTTCACCGTGTTGGGCAGGCTGTCGAATATCTCTTGCGGGGAGCGTGCGTCCTGGGACAGGAGTTCGAGCAAGCGTGATGCCGCGTAAAGGGCGTCATCAAAGCCGTACCAGCGTTCCTTGAAAAAGATGTGACCACTCATTTCACCGGCAAGCAGTGCACCGGTCTCTTTCAGCTTCTTTTTGATAAAGGAATGTCCGGTCTTCCACATGGTGGGCTTGCCACCGGCTTCCCGAATGGCGCGATCGACTGCGCGTGAACACTTGACGTCAAAGATGATCTCGCCGCCGGGATTCCTTTTCAGTACTGACCGGGCCAGCAGAATCAGTTGCCGGTCCGGCCAGATGACATCACCGGTCGGCGTTACGACGCCGACGCGGTCGCCATCGCCGTCGAAGGCGAGACCGACATCAACACCATCGGTAGATTTGACTGTAGCGATCAGGTCTTCAAGGTTCTTCGGCTGGCTCGGGTCGGGGTGGTGGTTGGGAAAGGTGCCATCGATCTCGCAAAACATTTCGGTGACGTCACAGTCCATACGACGGTAAAGTTCCGGCGCCATTTCACCCGCCACACCATTGCCGCAATCAACAATGATCTTCATCGGCCGCGCCAGCTTGATGTCCGAGGTAATTCGCCCGAGGTAGGCCTCTTTGACATCAGCATCGGTGATTGAGCCGTTGCCGCTCGCCAGGTCACCGGACTCGATGCGTTGACGCAGAGCCTGGATGTCGTCGCCGGAAAGCGTTTCACCGCCCAGTACCATCTTGAAACCGTTGTAGTCGGGCGGATTGTGGCTGCCGGTTACCATCACGCCGGAGTGGGTCTCCAGGTGGTAGGTCGCGAAATAGAGGACCGGGGTTGGCACCATGCCGACGTTGACGACGTTGCAGCCAGTGCTGGCGATACCTTCAGCCAGCGCGTTGACCAGGTCAGGGCCTGACAGGCGTCCATCGCGACCGACGGCGATGGCCTGCTGTTTTCGTGCCAAGGCTTCCGATCCCAGCGCCTGGCCAATGGCGCGGGCCGTGTCATTCGTCAGGGTCTTGCCGACGATGCCCCGGATGTCATAGGCCTTGAAAATTTCGGGTGCGAGTGTGCTGCTGGACATACCTGTTTCTTCCTTAATACATAATTAGTGCGCAATCAAAAAAAACCGGGCGATCCTATTTTTTCCCGGAGTGGCCAAACCCGCCGGCGCCGCGATCAGTCTGCTCAAACTCATCAACCACCTCGAAGTCAGCCTGCACGACTGGCACGAACACCATCTGCGCAATACGGTCACCGGGCTCAATAACAAAGCTGCTGTCGCCACGATTCCATACAGAGACAAATACCTGCCCCTGATAGTCTGAATCGATCAGGCCGACCAGGTTGCCGAGCACGATGCCGTGTTTGTGTCCGAGGCCGGAACGCGGCAGCAGGACTGCCGCAAGTCCGGGGTCGTTGATGTGAATCGCGAGGCCGGTAGGAATCAAGTGGGTCTCGCCCGGCTCGACACGCATGTGCTCGTCGATGCAGGCGCGCATGTCCATCCCGGCGGAGCCGCCGGTCGCATGCTGGGGCAGGGGAAATTCATTACCGATACGTTTGTCGAGAATCTTTAGTTGTATTTTTTTCATGAAACCTGGTGGCTATGTGCTGGATCAATTCCCGCGCAAGGCGAGTCTTGGGTTGTGGTGGAAACTCATTCTGTCCGTTCGCGTCGATCAGTGTCAGTGCGTTTTGGTCTGCGTCAAAACCGGTCTCTGCCAGGTCAACCCGGTTGGCTGCGATCATGTCGACATGCTTTTGCTGCAGTTTGTCGCGCGCGTGCTGAATCAGGTTTTCTGTTTCGGCAGCAAAGCCCACGGTAAAGGGGCCGTTATTGATGGCCGCGACACTGGCAAGGATATCCGGATTGCGTTCGAGTTCCAGTGTCAGCGTGTCAGGCCCTTTCTTTATTTTCTGTGCGGCGATTGCCTTCGGTCGATAATCTGCCACGGCGGCGACGCCGACAAAGATATCGACCCTGGCAGCACGATCCATCACCGCGTCATGCATCTGCCGGGCGCTGGCAACGTTGATCAGTTCGACGCGCTCCGGTGATTTCAAGGCTGTGGGGCCTGAAACCAGGATTACCCGGGCGCCTGCCTCGACGGCGGCCTGTGCCACCGCGTATCCCATTTTCCCGGAGCTACGATTGGTGAGGCCGCGAACCGGGTCCATGGCTTCCCAGGTCGGACCCGCGGTCACCAGCACGGTCAGGTTGTCCAGCGTACCGGTGTCGAATTGCGCCGCGACCCGGTCAACCAGTTCCAGTGGTTCGAGCATACGGCCCGGGCCGATGTCGCCGCAGGCCTGATCGCCCGAGGCCGGGCCAAAGAGTTTGATGCCAAGTTGTTTGAGTCCGAACACGTTGCGCTGGGTGGCCGGGTTCAGCCACATCTGCTGGTTCATCGACGGCGCCACGGCGATCAAGGCATCGGTTGCGAGGCACACGGTGCTGAGCAGATCATCGGCACGACCCTGGTTGAGCTTGGCCAGGAAGTTGGCGCTGGCGGGTGCCACCAGGACCAGGTCTGCCCAGCGTGCCAGCTCGATATGGCCCATGGCGTTTTCGGCGGCTTCGTCGAGCAGGGTCAGGTGTACCGGGTTGCCGCTGACCGCCTGCAGGGTCAATGGCGTGATGAATTCGGTAGCGGCCGCGGTCATGACCACGCGCACCTCGGCGCCGGCGTCGCGCAGACGGCGCGCGAGGTCGGCACTTTTATACGCGGCGATACCACCGGTAATGCCGAGCAGGATGCGTTTATTGACGAGACTGGCCATGTGCTAGAGTTTACTGCCCGAAACGGGATAAAGATAGAAAGCTACAAGGAGGTAGCCATGTCCATTTGTCACTGGCCAGAGGCCGAACGGCCACGCGAAAAACTGCTCCTTCGCGGTCGACCTGGCCCGCGACCTGCTGACCCGATTCGGCAGCCTGCGGGCATTGCTCGCTGCCGAACAGGCGGCATTCTGCGAGGCGCCCGGGCTCGGCCAGGCCAAGTTTGCCCAGCTGCAGGCGGTGCTGGAAATGGCGCGCCGCTACCTGGGTGAATCACTCGCGCGTGGCCAGGCCCTTACCTCGCCGATGGATACCCGGGATTATTTGCGGGCGCTGCTGCGAGATCGCCGGAACGAGGCGTTTTGCTGCCTTTACCTGGATACCCGGCACCGGGTGCTTGGTTTCGAAGAGCTGTTTCAGGGCACTATCGATGGTGCCGCGGTCTACCCTCGGGAGATAGTCAAAAAGGCCCTGGGCCATAACGCCGCAGCCGCGATCCTGGTGCACAATCATCCCAGTGGCGTTGCCTAGCCCAGTCATGCAGACGAGGCCCTTACGCGGCGCCTGCAGGAGGCGCTCGGCCTCGTCGATATACGGGTGCTGGACCACCTGGTGGTGGGGGACGGCGATATCGCCTCGTTCGCCGAGCGTGGGCTGATCTAGCAGTCGAAATCGTACGGAAAGGCTACCCAAGGGGGGTGGATTCTGGTATAAAGCGTCCCTCTTTTGCCCCGGAAAAGGGCTGAAATACCCAATTTATTAGCATTTTAGCGGGATAAGTAAGGATTCAGAACAATGTCCAAGGTTTGTCAGGTTACCGGAAAGCGCCCCATGACGGGAAACAACGTGTCACACGCGAATAACAGGACGCGTCGCCGTTTCCTGCCCAATTTGCATCACCGTCGTTTCTGGGTCGAGAGCGAGAACCGCTGGGTTCGCCTGCGCGTGTCCCATAGTGGCCTGCGCACGATCGACAAGAAAGGCATTGATACCGTGCTGGCGGAAATGCGCGCTCGCGGCGAGAAGGTTTAAGGAGAAGTCATGGCAGCTGTACGCGAAAAGATCAAGCTGGTTTCCAGCGCCGGTACCGGTCACTACTACACCGCGACCAAGAACAAGCGCAACCATCCGGACAAGATGGAAGTGAAGAAATTCGATCCGCGTGTTCGCAAACACGTGATGTACAAGGAAGCAAAGATCAAATAGTTACGAGAACACAACAACAAAAAACCCGGCCTTCGTTGCCGGGTTTTTTTGTGCCTGCGCATTTGCGGAGACTAGAGCGTTCCCGCCTGGTGCGCAAAGCGCGCGGTCTTTGCTGACAATTCCAGTGAACACGTCCACTTGTACGCCAGGTTGATCGATTCCGCGCTGGCGTACACCCCATGACCGCGAACAACGGTAACGGGATATTTTGCCAGGGTGCGCCCAACCTGTGCCGGTGACTCGTCCAGGTAGTCCTGGTAGGTGATCGTCAACACGGGAACCCGAGGAAAGTACAAGTTGCCCTCAAAGTCGGGTGGCGCGAAGTCTTTGCCGTCCATTGTCATAGCAACTGTATTGGGACCGTGGCTATGGAGAACGCAAACGGCGTCGGGGTTCGCCTGGTACACCGCCCTGTGCAGTGCCGCATCGAGCGACGCACCCTCACCAGTACTTTCATCCATGCCGCAGGCAACCAGGTCGTCGGCAGCGAGGGTATCGGCACAAGCACCGGTCGGCGTAATCCAGAAGGTATCGCCATCCCGCACCGATGCATTGCCGCTGTGTGAATCGTTCAACCCGTACTGGCGCAGCCATTTGTAGGTCTGAACCAGTTCCTGTTTCTGTTGCATCATGTTGTTACAAGTCGGTGAAGGTTTTTATTGAAGACGTCGTTATAGCGACTTTACCCATTCGGGTCCACCGGGGCACGTGTGTACAAACTGATAAATTTCTGCGATAAATAGTAGCGCTTCAGATGTTTATTCGACGGGTAAATTATGTATTCGCTCGATCAACAAGTCTTGAGAACCGACGCAGCCGGCATGCCGCTGGAGTGGATCAATTTTCGCGACGCGGCGCGCATCTACCATCTTGGTCAGGTCGCGTACGCCCTGGGGTCAATACTTTACCGCATCCATGGCGGCATCAATGCGAATACCGGCCAACGCAGTGTCATCGAAGTCAGCTCGATAATTGCGACTCATGGCAACAGCCATGCGGTCAACAAGGCGCGCCGTGATTACACACCACCGTTGAGCAATCCGGCATTATTCTCGCGCGATGCCAGGCTGTGCCTGTATTGTGGTGACCAGTTCCCGGTGGCAATGCTGTCTCGTGATCACGTCAATCCCTTGAGTCAGGGTGGACACGATACGTGGAACAACGTGGTGACCGCCTGCAAGCGTTGCAACAATCACAAGGCGGGCCGCACGCCTGAGCAGGCGGGGATGGAGTTGCTGGCGATCCCGTTTTCACCAACCCACGCAGAATATATTTATCTGCAGGGAAAAAAGGTGCTGGCGGACCAGATGGAGTTTCTGCTGGCACACTTTCCCCGTACCAGCCCGCTGCACCAGCGGTTACGCCAGGCCGCCGCCATCTAGTTACCGTCAGGTGGTGCGAACCGGCGCCAGTGTGTAGGTGCGAATCCGGCTGGAAAAATCTTCCAGTGCTTTTATCCCCGTCGCTTCAGCCTGACGACACCAGTCTTCCAGCGCGCGAAGCAGGTTTTCCTGGGTCGCCGTGCGGCTTTCCCAGATTGCCTGCAACTTCTTTTTCATCTGGTAAACCGTGTTGAGACTGCTGCTGCGTTCCAGCACCATGCTTAATTGCTGGCGCTTACTTTCGCTCAGATGACCGGGTTCACGCTTCATCAGGCGCCGTGCCTTTTTAATTAATGCCCACTCATCACGATTTTTCCGGTCCAGCTTGCGTAGTTCGTCGCGCTGTACGTGTTTGAGCACGTCACGGCTGAAGCGCGCCATAATCTGGAAGCGATTGCGGACGACGGCACGAACCGTGTCCAGGTCGATGGTGTTCTTCGCTGGATCCGAAACCAGTTGCGGTGGCAGCTTCTTTACCCGCGCCAGACCAAAGGCCTGCAGGATGCGGATATACATCCAGCCAATATCAAATTCCCACCACTTGGCAGAGAGTTTGGCCGAGCTGCCATAGGTATGGTGATTGTTGTGAAGTTCTTCGCCGCCGATGAGGATTCCCCATGGCACGATGTTGGTGCTGGCATCGGCAACTTCAAAATTGCGGTAGCCCCAGTAGTGACCAATGCCATTGATGACGCCCGCCGCCCAGAACGGGATCCAGACCATTTGCACCAGCCAGATGATGCCGCCGGCCAACGGGCCGAAAAGTATCAGGTCGATGCCCAGCATCAGCACGATGCCCAGCCAGTTAAGCGGTGTGTACAGGTGGCGTTCCAGCCAGTCGTCTGGTGTGCCGAATCCGTATTGTTCAATCGTACCCCGGTTCTTTGATTCGTCGTGGTACAGGAACGCGCCTGTCCAGAGGACACGATTCAATCCTTTCTGGATCGGGCTATGCGGATCGTCGGCGGTTTCGACCTTGGCGTGGTGCTTGCGGTGAATCGCCGCCCACTCGCGCGTTATCATGCCGGTGGTCAACCAGAGCCAGAAGCGGAAGAAATGGCTGACAACCGGGTGCAGTTCCAGCGCCCGGTGCGCCTGGTGGCGATGCAGAAAAATGGTGACGCTGGCGATAGTGATATGGGTCAGGGCGAGTGTCGTCAGGACGTAGCCCCACCAGGGCATTTGAAAAAGGCCGTTTAACATTCTTTGGAAGTCCTCTGGGCTGGGAGAGAGTTAAGGCTAAGCATATTAGCTAATTATAGTTAATATGGAGACGGACAGACTATCTACAACCACTGACCATTATCTTGTTGAATCGATTGAATTTATTGACAGGTCAAAACGATGCCCAGACCCGAAACGCCCAGCCTCGCCGCGGATACGATTATTGAATTGACGGATCGTCCCGGACGGCCAATCGTCCTGATCGAACGCAAGTTTCCGCCCTACGGATGGGCCCTCCCCGGCGGCTTCGTCGATATCGGTGAGTCGCTCGAACAGGCAGCCGTGCGTGAGGCCGCTGAAGAGACGGCGTTGACAGTCGCGCTCACGCGATTGCTGGGCGTCTATTCCGATCCGCGTCGCGATGCCCGTGGCCATACCGTGTCAGCGGTCTATGTTGCCGAGGCTGGCGGAGAGCCGAAAGCGCAAGACGATGCGAAGCATGTTGGCGTGTTCGACCTGGATAACCTGCCGACGGTGCTGGCATTTGATCATGCCCGCATCCTCGAGGACTATCGCCACTTGCGCGATACCGGTGAACTGCCCCGGGTCAACGGCAACTAGCCCGGCAAGCTGCAGGCAAAAAAAGAGCCCGCACTAGGGCGGGCTGAGGAGGGGAAATCTTTATTTGTTTATTTTTATTTGTGCCGGCTTACGGACGGATGTAAGCAAAGCCCTTCTTCTGCAGGTGAGCGATTTCAGCAACACCGCTTGGTACCTTGTCGTTGGCAGGATCAAAACCGAACAGGTTTTTCTCGTCCAGCTTCTTGCCACGGATGGTGTTGGCGCACAGCTGGAACTTGATGCCCTTGTCTTTCAGGGAGACGATGGTGTTCTGCAGTTCCAGGTCGGTGTTAGCAGTTTCCAGCATGGTGTAGCCCTTACCGTGCATGACGACACGCAAGTCCAGGTTCTTGGCACCAACGGCCTTGATGTGGTTGTTGATGTTGCGCAGCATACCTTTCTGGCGCTTCGGGTTGTCGTAGTTCAGGTGGTAGACAACCTTTTGTTTGCCGCCAAACATGGAGACGTAAGGATTTTTTTCAGCTGCTATTGCGCTTGTGCCAAAACCGAAGGCAACCATAGCAGCAACTGCGATAGCGATAACTTTCTTCATAACTCGTAGCTCCTGTAATTGATTTTAATAATAGTGTGTGGTTAAAAACCGCTAGACCTGGATATAGGCCCAGCCCTCTTGTTGGCGCCGCATGATTTGCGCCACCCCAGAGTCGATCACGACAGTGCCTGGCAGTAAGTGGGCGGTCACGCCTTGCTCGCTTTTCAGTCTGTCGATTGTGTTCTGACAGGTTACAAACGTCAGATTCTTGTATTTTTTCTGAAGCGCCAGGATGCGATCAGGATACGGTGAAGTCTCCCTGCGCAGCAAATCAATGCCACCACCGTTGGTGATTAGTTCGATTCTCGCCTTCTGGCCGGTCCGTTTATAGAATTTCAACACACCTTCAAGCTCATCCAGCGCTTCGCGCGCCACTTCAGGATTGCGTGTGTTCAGGTGAAACAGCACCTTGGTGCTGTCGTCGTCAGCGACCGCGAGAGCGTTCGTCGCGCCGCGCATGCCACTGGCACTGTGAATAACCTCGTTTGTTTGCATCGGCCCCAGTTGCCAGCCAACGAAGACACCGACAGCCAGCAGTACACTGGCCGCAATGCCGCTGATCCAGTGGCGGGCACCATTGCCCCCGGGGACACCGCCATCACTGGAGCCGCCAGATGATTCAGGCAGCTGTTGATAAGCCATTTGCACCAGGTCCTTGCAACTGCGCAATTCGCACACAGTCTTCTTCATGTCGTCGTCTTTTGCCAGTGATACGTAGAGCTGTTCTTTCTCTTCGGTGACTAACTGACCGTCGACAAAGGCGTTAAGCATCTCGTCTGAAACATTGATTTTGTCGTTCATTTCACTCTCCGGAGGATTGCTTCCTGCAGGCCGGGTTGTTTTTCAAATTCGGTGAGCAGGCGCTCTTTCAGCGCATTACGGGCCCGACACAGACGGCTCATCACCGTGCCAATCGGGATACTGAGGATGTCGGACACCTCGTTGTAACTAAACCCCTCCAGATCCACCAGCGTCATGACTTGTCGTTGACCTTCGGACAGTGTTGCGACCGCACGACGGACCTTGTCGACAATTTGCAGTTGATCGGTTTCCGTTTCCGGGGTGGTATCGTCCACCAACGTGACATTGTCGATGTCTTCGGTTTCTCGGTTACGGCGAAAATGGTCGTTATAGCAATTGGACAGTATGCTGAAGAGCCAGGCCTGGCCGGCTTTCGGGTCACGCAATTGATCTGATTTGCGGTAGGCCTTGATCAGCGTTTCCTGCACCAGATCGTCCGCGAGCGCAGCGTTATGGCACCAGGAAAAGGCGACCCGGTACAGGCGGGCGCGCGATTCTTCCAGTTGATTCCTGGATTCCCTGCTACGGCGAAAAATATCGAATATTTCCATTCAGTCTCGATTCAGCGTTCGGAAATCGCATCTTGCGATTGTATGAGAATTTAGACGCCGGCTTGTTGGCTTTTATTCCCGGCGGGGCATTTTATTTTATTATTCTGATTCAACAAGTTAACACAAATCCCCGGTTTTGGATCGGAAAAACCGGCTTTTTTCAGCAATCAGGTGCTTTCCAGCCCCTGTTCCGGCGCCTGCCTGCCATCGAGCAGGACCTTGCCATCACTAATCGTCAGGCGGTTTTCGGCAAACCAGCCGACGGCCATGGGGTAGATCCGGTGCTCCTGTTCCAGTACACGCGCCGCCAGCAGGTCGGGGGTATCGTCTGCGGAAACGTCGACCGCGGCCTGGACGATGATCGGTCCGACATCAACATCATGCGTGACAAAATGTACGGTTGCACCATGACGGGTTGCGCCTTCGGCGATCGCCCTGGCGTGCGTGTTCAGGCCGGGGAAGGCTGGCAACAACGCCGGGTGGATATTGATGAGTCGTCCAGCGTAGTGATCGACGAACTCCTTGCCGAGGATGCGCATAAAACCCGCCAGTACCACCAACTCAGGCTGATGCTGGTCAATAAGCCGTATCAGCTCCAGTTCGAAGGCATCGCGACTGTCGAACTGGCGGTGATCGAGCGCCTGGGTCTCGATGCCGTTATTGCGTGCGTACTTTAGCCCGGCAGCAGCAGGGTCGTTGCTGATTACTGCGCGAACATTGATCGGGATTGTTTTCTGTTTGGCTGCTTCGACAATGGCCTGCATGTTGCTGCCGCGACCGGAAATCAGAATGACGACCCCCATCAGATCTTTCGTCATTAGCGAATAGTGACGGATGCCGGGCCGCTATATTCGGCGATGTCACCGATAACCGTGGCCGATTCACCCGAAGCATTGAGGAGGTCAATTGCCTGTTCGGCGTCGTTGGCGCTTACCACCAGAACCATGCCAACACCGCAGTTAAAGGTTCGGTACATTTCGCCCTGTTCCACCTGGCCATTGTCCTGCAGCCACTGGAACACCGGTGGCGTTTGCCAGTTGGCGCTGTCGATCGTCGCCCGGGTATTCTCCGGCATCACCCGCGGCAGATTGCCCGGCAAGCCACCACCGGTGATGTGCGCGATGGAATGCACATCGATCGACTTGAGTAATGACAAAACGGATTTCACATAAATGCGGGTCGGCATCAGCAGGGCCTCGCCCAGCGTGACCCCCTCAAACGCCTGGCCCAGGGAGGCATCGACCGTTTCAATTATCTTGCGCACCAGCGAATAGCCATTGGAGTGCGGTCCGGTAGAGCCGAGACCAATCAGCACATCACCGGCAGCAACGCGACTGCCATCGATAATACGTTCTTTCTCGACGACGCCAACACAGAAACCGGCGAGGTCGTAATCGCCGGCGGCGTACATACCGGGCATTTCTGCAGTTTCACCGCCGATCAGTGCGGCACCGGCCTGGCGACAGCCTTCACCGATACCCTCAATGACTTCCGCCGCGGCCGCCGGGTTCAGCTTGCCGGTCGCAAAATAATCGAGAAAGAACAGCGGCTCGGCGCCTTGCACCACGATATCGTTCGCGCACATTGCCACTAGGTCGATACCGATGGTGTTGTGACGGTTGAGATCAATGGCAAGCTTGAGCTTGGTGCCTACGCCGTCGGTACCCGACACCAGCACCGGTTGCTTGTACTGGCCAGGCGGGATCTCGAACAGCGCGCCAAATCCGCCCAGACCGTCCAGCACGCCGGCGCGGTGGGTGCTCTTTGCTACCGGCTTGATCGCCTCGACCAGCGCATCGCCTGCATCGATATCGACGCCAGCGTCGCGGTAACTTAAGGGTTTTTTGTCTGAAGGGCTCACGGACTGTCTCGCAAAATGGTTGCGTATGGTAAGCGCAGGCCGGTCATCAGGCAAATACAAGATTGCACCATTACGCTGGTCGCGGAGAAAGTCTATATAATAGGTCCACCATGAGTTTCGCCCAGGTCCCCAATATTATTACGATCGCCCGGCTGGTGATGGTGCCGTTACTGATCCTGATGCTGAAACAGCAGAACTATGAGGCGGCGCTGATTCTGTTCGTGGTCGCCGGACTGTCCGACGGGCTCGATGGTTTTATCGCCAGACGCTGGCACCTGGAGAGCCATCTCGGTGGCGTGCTGGATCCGTTGGCGGACAAGCTGCTGATGCTGAGCGTCTACGTCTCACTGACGCTACTGGGCCACCTGCCGTTCTGGTTGTTACTGGTGGTCATCTCCCGGGACGTACTTATCATGGCGGGTTACCTGATCGTGACCAGCCAGTCGGGCGCGGTGAAGATGCGGGCCAGTTACTTCAGCAAGTTCAATACTGCGACGCAAATTATTCTGGTCACGGTAGTGCTGGCAGAACAGGCGGCAATATTGAGGATTCCGCTGTTGTCGGAGCTGATGATTTACACCGTACTCGTCACCACGCTGGTCAGTGGCGCACACTATTACTGGTCGTGGATCGTGAAGAAGCGCATCGAACCCCTGAACCCCTCCAACGATCACTAGCCGTTATCCCCGGCCAACCATTGATTCCTGCCATGGATCGCCAGCTTATACTTGATGTGCAACTGAAGGACGCCTGCTCGTTCGAGAATTATGTCGCCGGCAGCAATCGCGAGGCGCTTACCACACTGCAGCAGATGGCAGAAGGCGCCAGGCCATCGCACCTGCTCTACCTGTGGGGGGCGGACGGCGCCGGCAAGACCCACCTGTTGCAAGCGGCTTGCCGGGTTCCCGCCGGCAAGACCGCGGTCTATCTGCCACTGGCCGAGCTGGCGGGCGTGTCGGCTACCGTGCTCGAGGGGCTGACAGATTGCGCGTTGGTGTTGCTCGATGACATCGACGCCATTGCCGGCAACGCTGAATGGGAGCGTGCACTGCTGACCCTGTACGAAGAGCTGAAAGACCGGGTTCCGATGGTTGTGTCGGCCAGGGGCAATGCCCGTCATATCGGTCTGCAGTTACCGGATCTGGTGACCCGCCTGGGCAGTGGGCTGGTTTATCAATTGCTACCATTGGACGATGCCGGCAAGCAGGCAGCGATCAAGCAGCGCGCGGCTAACCGCGGGCTGGATGTGTCCGATGAAGTGATTCGTTATGTGCTGAACCGTTATCCGCGGGACATGCACGGTTTGTTCGACCTGCTCGATCGGCTCGACAAGGCATCGCTGGCAGAGCAGCGGCGCCTGACCATCCCGTTTATCCAGTCCCTGGAAGCGCAAGACTGAAACGATACTGGCCGGTGCTACCGATTGCCCCGTTCTTTGTCCTGCAGACGGATAAACATGCCCGCGCTAACAATATAAACGATGCTCAACGCGGTCTCGGCGGCGGCGTATGTCAGCTCACTGTGCAGGTGCCAGCCCTGGCCCTGTTCGCTGTAGGTCAGCACCACGCCTTCGATAAAGTAGAGCAGCATCAGCAAGGTTGCCCCCATGTGTGCCATCACCCGGCGACGCAGAATACCGGGCAGCAGCAGCGCCAGCGGTACCGTCTTGAGCAGTACGCCGTAGTAGATAGATGCCTGTCTGGCCGGCGCCCCCCAGGTTTCCCATACCAGCATCAACACGAGCAATAGCAGGTAGCTGGCAATCGCCAGTCGATGCCACTTTGCGGCGCTTATTGCTGGCAGGGCAATCAACCGCGTTGCGTGCCTGAGAGCAGTTGCGCGGTACTGGCCAGTCGTTCGCCCAGGATTCGTGCCAGCGTTTTTTCGTCGGCACTGATCGGCAGGTCGTTGTCGGCACCAGCGACATGGCTGGCGCCGTACGGGGTGCCGCCGCTACGGGTGGTGTTGAGAACATCCTCGGAAAAGGGAATACCCAGCAGCAGCATGCCGTGATGCAGAAGTGGCAGCATCATTGAGAGCAGGGTGGATTCCTGTCCGCCGTGTTGGGTCGAACTGGAAGTGAACACCGCGGCCGGCTTGCCCGCCAGTTCACCGGTTAGCCAGAGCGGCGATGTCGTATCGAGAAAATATTTCAGTGGTGCCGCCATGTTGCCAAATCGGGTCGGGCTGCCCAACGCCAGCCCCTGACACTCGCGAAGGTCGTCAAGCGTGACGTAAGGATCACCATGGTCCGGGACTGCCGCTGCCGAGGCTTCGGTGTCGGCCGATACCTCGGGTACGGTGCGCAGTCGCGCCTGGCTGCCGCCAACGGTCTCAATCCCGCGGGCAACCTGTTTGGCCAGGGACGCCACTGCACCGTGGCGACTGTAGTAGAGAACGAGAATTTCAGTCATCGCCGCCTCAGAGTATCTTTTCTACATTTTCCGGGGGTCGCCCGACAGCAGCTTTCCCGTCAACGACGACGATTGGCCGCTCGATCAATTTCGGATGGGCGACCATGGCATCAATAACGGCGCTATCATCGAGATTGTCAGCGTCCAGGCCTGCCTCCTGATATTCCGCTTCCTTCTTTCGCAGTAATTCCCTGGGGCTGAGATCGAGAAGGCCGAGAATTCGTTCAAGTTCGGCCGCAGAAGGCGGATTTTTCAGGTATTCGATGACTTCCGGTTCGATGCCTTTTTCCTGGATTAACGCCAGTGTCTGGCGGGACTTGCTGCAGCGGGGGTTGTGATAAATCGTGACTTTTGGCATTCGATCTCCGGAAGTTGCGCGCCGACAGGCGGTGTACTGTTTTACCGCATTGTAACGCCCCGTTTCTTGACAGCCTATAGGGGGGGTGTTAGCTTAATTTAAAGAGTTTAAGCGCTTGCAGCATGCGAGCTACAACAAGAAAACCAACGCCATCCCGTTGGTAATACCTTGAATCAATAGGAGATAAACGGTGATGAAATCCGTAAGCGGTAACTGGAAAGTATTACTCGTCCTGCTGGGCGTAATGGTCGCAGCAGGTTGTCAATCCAAGGCGCCTGAAGAAGAAGCACCGGCAGCGGAAGCAGCTCCTGCTGCAGAAGCAGCTCCTGCTGAAGCGGCACCGGCCGGCGAAACCTACAGTGTTGTTCGTGGTGACCATTTGTGGGGCATTGCCTCAAAGTCGCAGATCTACGGCAACCCTTATCAGTGGCCGCTGCTGTACAAGGCCAATGCCGATAGCATCTCCGATGCGGACCTGATTGAACCGGGTCAGGTGCTGAATGTTGCACGTGGATCTTCCGCAGATGAAGTGGACGCCGCTGTACGTCATGCCAAGACCCGCGGTGCATGGTCAATCGGTGTGACTGAAGAGTCTGACAAGGCCTACCTGGCACAGTAAGACTGCACGAAAAGTCTTAAGCAAAGGCCCGCTTATGCGGGCCTTTTTCGTTTCTCTTTCCGGAAACGCAGTTGCCGCTCAGGCTATCTCGTCATACTCGAAGTGCTCGAACACCGGTGAGCTTTCGATCAGCCGGGTAATCATGGCCTTGACCAACCTGAAGCCGTCATCGAAAAATATCTCGCGACCCGCTTTGTACGTCCCTTTGTAGGTCAGCAAACCCTGTTTCTGCTTGATTGCGGCCAACTCCGGCACCATGACTGCTGGCATAAAGTCAGACTCGGTTTGATCTTCTGCCATCGTTTTCAATTTCACCGGACGTGCGACTGGCGAAATGCGCTTCATGCCGATGCTAAGTGTGCCGGTGTCGGTGGTTTTAACCCAGCGAATGTTGCTGACTTCCCATAGCCCTTCTTCTGACGAGCGTACCGCGATCAGGTCACCGACCCTGGCATGCTGGTGCTTGACCCCGCTCTTGGCGATCGCCAGTCCGCCGGCACTTTCATCCTGAATATTCCAGCTCGCATAAATGAGCTCAGGATCGATTTCCACGGTCTGGCGGTCAGCGCTGTCGCCCATCGCCATCAGGTCGATCTCGGTGGTGTCGACAAACTTGTTGCCCAGTCGTGTTCGTTGTTGCGGCATTGGGCCGACGAACTCCGAGCTGAGAATAAATTGACGTCCGCCGTTCAGCCAGTGGTTGATTGCGCGGATGCCGATGGCGACGTCGACATGGCTGTCACGTTTCGGTGTTCGGCTGAAGCTGCGTTTGGGGATAACGCCCCAGGAATTGAGCAGCCGTTTCAACATTTCTTTTGTGGTGCGGCTCTCGAAGAAATCACTGTGCAACCCGTCGGCTGCCGGTTTTTCACCCTTCTGCAACTGTGTCAGCTGGGAATGAATCAGCTTCGCCAGTTCCAGCGTGTTGAACAAACGATAATGTTGCTCGTCGAACGTCACTTCGCTCGGAAACATGATTTCGCCGGCGCGGTCGTTATGCAGGTCGATCAGGAACTGGCAGTTCTTCCCGGGCGCCGGTGTCGGGGGGCCGAGCTTCGCCAGCGAAGCCCAGCGATTCAGGTAATGCTGGATCATTTCTACCAGTCTTACCGGCAGATGGTAGGGATCACTGAAGTCGACCAGCAGCGCCTGCTTGTAGACGTGCGAGACTGTTGATTGCGGCTGCGTCTGGTTGAGCGCATCGTCGACATGCTGCTCAACCACGCCGTAGGCATCCGCCAGCTGGTACAGCTGGTGTATTTCGCGCCAGATGTTGTCAGGCGGTTTTGCGTAGTACTGGTAAGACTTCACCAGGGTTTCGGCAAGATAGCGGATCGCGCGTTGCAGCAAGATTGCCAATGAACCCATGGCGCGCGTGCTGGGACGCCCCTTGAACGAGTCCATGGCGTTGATGACCAGGCGCTTGTAGCCAAAGGCCATTTCAATCTGCAGCGCCCGAGCGCGCTGCGCCGCCTGTTGCCCCTTGTCCGGCAACGGCAAGGGCAGGCCAATATAGTCGCCCTTTAGCTCAGTGCACATCCGCGCGACAGGCTCCCGATATATCTCGAGCAGCCTGAAGCGCGTCTTGTCATCAATTTCCATGCGGTTGAGTGCCACCAGCGAGTTATAGATCTGGTAGCTGGTCTCGGCGGGATTGAGCAACGGAAGCCCGGCGAGCCATTGCTCCGCCTTGGCGGGCTTGGTCTCGACGAGCGTCATGATACCGGGATCCATCTCCGGAACGTTCAGGTTTAAATCCATTTTGTTAGTTTTATAGTCACCCCAGAATCAGATGATTCTAGCTGGCATTAACCATGGTGACAATTTGTGTGATAGTCGCCCCGTGGCGACGGGGGCGCAAATCGTTCGGAGGACCGGGTGACGTCTGGAATGATACTAATTTGAAGAACGTACTACTCGATGCGCCCGTCGCGCGCGGCCTTTTCAACCATTTGGTCGAACTGCTCGGTGGTGAGCAGGCCACGCTCGGCGACGATCTCGCGCACTGGGCGCCCACTTTTTTCCGATTCTTTCGCCACTTCAGCAGCCGCCGCATAGCCGATCGAGGTATTGAGCAGGGTCGCCAGGCCAACACTGGCATGGGCGAAGCGCCGGCACTGCTCGCGGTCGATCTGCAATCCTTTCAGGTTTTTCTCGACGACAATGTTGATCGCATTGGTGAGCCAGTCCATGGCGTCGAACAACGCCGAGCCGAGGGCCGGCATCATTACATTCAGCTCCAGTTGACCGGCCTGAACCATCATGCCAATCGCGGCGTCCTGACCCAGCACCTGGTAGCAGACCTGGTTTAGCATCTCGAACATTACCGGGTTGACCTTGCCTGGCATGATGCTGGAGCCGGGCTGTACCGGCGGCAACAGTATCTCGCCCAGACCGGTTCGCGGACCGGAAGCCAGCAAACGCATGTCATTGCTGATTCGCGTGATCTCCAGTGTGAGCTGGCGGATGGCGTTGGATAATTCCTGCAGATCGGTCATTGACTGCATCTGGCCGGCGAGATTATCCGCAGCACGAATCGGTTCGCCGGTCAGCTTTGCCAGTTCTGCTGCGACACGACCGGTATACCCGGGGGAGGTGTTCAGGCCAGTGCCGGCAGCGGAGCCGCCAAGCCCGATTTCGCACAAGTGGTCGCGCGACGCCTGCAGGCGTTCGCCGCAACGATGCAGTACCCAGCCGTAGGCACCGAACTCCCGGCCGACCGTTGTCGGTACCGCGTCCTGCAAGTGCGTGCGTCCGGTCTTGACAGTATCCGCTTCCTCACCCGCAATGCGCTCGTACTCGTCTGCCATCGCCGTGACCGCCGACAACAGGCGAGGCAACTTGGCCAGTGCTGCCAGCCGAATCGCCGTCGGAATTGTGTCATTGGTGCTTTGGCCCATATTGACGTGATCGTTCGGATTCACCGGGTCGTAGCGCCCGCGTTCACCACCTAGTGCGACGTTGGCCAGGTTGGCAATGACTTCATTGGTATTCATGTTGTGGCTGGTGCCGGCACCCGCCTGAAACCGATCGACAACAAACTGCTCATGGTATTTGCCGTTGACGACGGCCTCGGCCGCATCGACGATGGCGCCGGCCATTTTGGCGTCGAGCCAGTCCGCTTCACGGTTGGCAATGCCCGCGGCCTGCTTGATGCGGGCGTGCGCAATAATGAAATCGGTGTCGGGTGCCCGGCCTGAAATCGGAAAGTTTTCTACCGCCCTCGCGGTCTGGATGCCGTACCAGGCGTCTTCAGGCACCTGGTATTCGCCCAGACTGTCCTTTTCGATGCGGAATTTTTTGGCCATTTCATGCTCCAAGAGATAGGTGGACGATTATAGGTAGGAAAATAGGGGAATGCATCTGTTAACCGCCGCGTCCTTAGCACCGTAAAACCTGTTTGCGCGGGAACAAAACAGGTGCAGAATGCGCCGAAATTGAAGGAGTCGAAATTGAAAAACCTGGCAAGAATGTTCTTTTCGCTGTTGCTATTGTTACCGCTGGCATCGTTGGCGGCACCCGACCTGGTGCTGAAGACCGTTGACGGCGAGCAACGCAATGTTTCGGAATATATCGGTAAAGGCAAATGGACCATCGTCGCCATCTGGGCCCACAACTGCCACGTCTGCAACGACGAGATGCCGGCGATGACCTTCTTCCACGAGGCTCACAAGGACAAGGATGCCATCGTCCTGGGTGTCTCCATCGATGGCTGGGCCAAGCGCCAGAAGGCCAAAGGGTTTATTGAAACGCATGCACTCAATTTCCCTAACCTGATCGCCGAACCCCGCCAGGATGTGATCGGGAAATTCGGCGGTGGCGAGTTTTACGGAACACCGACTTTTTATGTGTACTCTCCCGAGGGTGAGTT